>SAMEA3663025__coassemble_301_pt1 | contig 59623 bp, 46 predicted proteins | sample SAMEA3663025__metabat2_low_PE_053 | metagenome-assembled genome bin SAMEA3663025 (sample SAMEA3663025) | pig gut metagenome | biome: pig gut; feature: pig-associated habitat; material: faeces | place: France | collected 2012
CTTTCAATTACTCCGGCAAGTCGGATCCCAATGGCTTCTACATCGGCAAGGACAGGTCTGCATTGACCAGGATGACGGGAAGGGTCGAGGGAATGAGCATTATCCTCGGCCTGGACGGGCTGGATGCGGCTACTGCATATTATTTCAAGGCATTCATTTCCAACGGCAGGAACGAGGTTGACTCCGGTCTGGGGTCTTTCCTTACGGCGGAGGAGCCCGCCGATGGCGGCAATGGTTCCGGCAGCGGATCGGGCAGCGGCTCTGATGACGGTTCGGGCAGCGGGACAGATGGCGGGTCCGGAAGCGGATCTGGCAATGACGGAAGCGGTTCGGGAAGCGGCTCGGGAAGTGAACCGGGCGGCGGCTCAGGGAGTGAACCGGGAAGCGGGACAGGAGAAGACGGATCAGGAAATGAGCCGGGCAGCGGCTCGGGAGAAGACCCCGGAAGTGAGCCCGGAAGCGGGTCAGATGACGGGTCCGGAAGTGGGTCGGAGGGTGGTTCCGGAAGCGGTTCGGACAGCGGGTCGGACAGCGGGTCGGGCAGCGGCTCTGACGGCACAGGAGACAGTTCCGGTGGCACAGGAGACAGTTCGGGCGGCACTGAGCCGGAACCGGAGCCGGTGGAATTCACGACAGAAATAGAAAGCGTTGAAATCAAGGCCGGGAAATATGAAACCCGCATAACAGTCAGCCTCAAAGGAGATGCGGCATTGGTAAAGAAGGCATTGATCCATCTCGGCTACACAGCGGACGAGATGCTCGAAACAGTCTGTGATGTTGAGGGCAGCTCATTCAGCAGCATCTTCTACGGCCTCGAGCCCGGCGTCACCTATTACTACAAGGCCAGCATCAGCAACGGAATCGAGACCAAGACATCGGAGACATTCTCATTCACCGTCCCGGCCGGCACGGCATAGCGCTGCCAGCCACAGCACGAACATGGTGGAGGGATTCAGGGCCTCGGAACTTTCACTCCCCCACTCCGAGTTCATCAGCAGCCTCGCGGAAAAGGGCGTCAAGTGCGGTGGAGTCGAGGGATGTGCGGTTCTCGCCGGCAGAAGGACCGGAAGGCTTGGTAACTCCGGCATTGGTGGAGGCAGGACCGGCTGAAGAACTGGAAGATGCGGCTTCGGAGGAAATCTTTGACACATGACCGGCAGCGTCCTCGGCAGCGGATGCCATCCCGACATTGACAGCAGCATCGACGCCATCATCATGAGCCAGCGAATCAGCCTGATGAACGGCAGTATCAGCCACTCCGGGAAAGCGTTCCCGTACAAGAAAGCCGGCAATCGCAAGAATCAGAACCGCCGCCGTGATGCCGAGCCACGCTCCCCTGCCCTTGCCAAGGCCGGCAATATCAGCTGAGATGGCCTCGGCATCGGGATATCTTTGGGCAGGATTCCGTCTGAGACATCTTGCAGCAATATGGCGATATCGGCGGCCCAGGCCCTGCATGATGATGCCAAGGGACCAGATATCGGTACGATTGTCCACATTGTCGCCGGCAAGAAGCTCCGGAGATGCATAGTACTGAGTCCCTGCAGCCATTTTCAGCACTGCGAAAGAATCGGCATCAGAGAGTCCGAAATCAATCAGCTTGGGATGGAGACCATTGAAGGTCACCATAATATTCTCAGGCTTCAAATCCCTGTGAATCACCTGCTTGCGGTGAATATACGCAAGGGCGTCGCAGATTCCCGCCAATATCCTGTCGGTCACTTCAATAGACAGTCTGCCATTCCTTTCCAGAAAATGACCCAGATCTTCACCGTCTATCCACTCCATCACGATGCAATTGCCGGCAGAAGGATGGTTGACGAAAGCGAAATACTGGCAGACATTCGGATGCTGGAGGGAGAAACCTATCTCAAAATCCTTGCGGAGCATGTCCTCGTAAATCCGGAGACCGCGATAGCCCGGCTTCAACGCCTTGTAGATGAAAAAACGTCCGGACCTCTGGCAACGGTAGAGTACAGTGAAGCCCTCCGGGGAATCCCGGAACAGTTCCAGATCACCGGAGACAATGCTGTCATCCTCGGGTATGTCAGCGAAAAAGCCTGACGGTCCGTACATAAATCAAAAGCATTTGAGCATTCAAATATAGCGAATCTTATGCTTATTATTTAGGAAAATTCCAAAAATAGGTTAATTTTGCTATAAAACGGCAATTATTGAAAACAGCGGCAACATATCTTCTTGCTTTCCTCTTCATCTTCCTCCTCTGCCCGGACAATTCGGCGGCCCAGGACATTGAAGGGGAACTGAAGACGTATGCTGCCCTCTGCGACAGCTGCCTGATGCTCAAGAAATCATTGTCGGAAGGCGCCGCAGTCAGTCCCGACAAGGCAAAATCCCTTATCGGAAAATTCGTGGAAACCGGCAAGAGGCTGAAATCCAGGTCAATGACCCCATGGCAGAAAGATACTTACCGGCTCATCACGGAGCGTTTCTCCAGGTCATCATACACGGAGCCTTTCGCTGCGGAGATACCGAGGCTCACGGCAATGCAGGCCAATGTCACCGGAGCCGGTGAAAGAGCTGAAATCATTGACATCTGCACAAACGGCAATACCGGCAGCGTCATGAATGCGGTGAAGCCGGAAAAAGACGGCAGGAAATTGAATTTCAGCATCATTGCATCAGTCTCATTCCCGCATCTTGCAGGAAGCCTGATGCTGGCGGCACAGTACAATGGCTGGGGCGGATACATCAGGGGAAGCTCGAATTTCGCCAAGGCTGAAAGCTCCTATAACTGTCTCTCCGACGGTACTGTCCCCGACGGTTCCGAGTTCTGGGGAAAAGGGCAGGACCGATTGGCCACCAGCTCATTGACTGCCGGAGCGATATTCCCGACAGTCGGAAATATCTCCATCTATGCCGGGGCCGGAACAGGCAGATGGACATTGACCTGGATGGATATCGACTCCGAATGGGCCAAGGTCACGGATTTATCGTACAAAGGTATTGCCGCCGAGGCCGGAATTGTCGCAGGATGGAAATTCCTGGTCTTCTCCGCCGGAGTCACAACCGTAAGATTCAAGACATTGCAGGCCAATGTCGGAGTCGGGGTCAGGTTCTGATCTGACGCAGTCATTGTACTATGCGCAGCGTGAGAGATAACACTGAAGACAGGGGACAATGCATAAAAATAGAGGATGGCCTTCGTAGGGCGCTGAAAAACGGGACATTTTTGTAAGTATGCCTTACTTGAACGACTTATACTTCTCATTCAATTCTTTCTGCATGATGTCGCATGTGCTGCTATTCACATCAACACCCTCACAATATGAGCGAAAATTCGAGACAACATCAAGTACCTGTGATATGATTCCTGATGGATTATTGATGTCGTTTTCCCTTGCTATTGCCAGGAGATCCTTTTCAGTTATGTCAAGTACCTTTCCTTTAATGCTCATGAACTGACCTTTCTGGATTCCCAATGTGTTCGGATCTATACTGTAGACCATGTCATAGGCCGGAGCAAGAGACCACCTGCCCTGCTTATCCATTAGGAATGAGAAGTTCTTGTCATGGTCATCGATGTTTCCTCCGAGCACATTGAATACCATCATTCTGAAAAGCTGTTCCTTATCAGCATAGTCGAGTTTGAGACGTCGAACGACATTGAATGCTTCTTCGTATGAGCTTGCTCCACCGGTCAATGCCGCAAGCGACTGCATATGTACTTTACCTTCCTGGGTTCTATCAAATCTTTCTGTTATGAAATGTGAGCACCTGTCAAATCTCTTTAGCTCGGAATGTTTCATTAGTATTCCAGAATCGCAACACATCTTGTAGTAAGCATATTCGAGACGGGCATACGGAAACATATCTGACTCATTGTCATATTTAAGGATATAGTATTTATACCCTTCGGGAAGAAGAGCCTGGCCAGATTTGATACTGCCATCAGAGTCATTTATAGCAATCAGAACCTTCGGCCTTTTCCCTCCTGGAGATGTGCCTAACTTTACCAAATCAGCCCACAACAATTCGTGATTTGCATCAAATGTCAATTCTGCACGTTCGGACAAAACCGATTTCGCAAATGCATATAGCTCATTCACATTCACATCAAAAGCATCATCCTCATCGCTTATATATGCCGGATCATACTCAAATGCTCCCATCGCACGTTTACCGATAAATGACAAAAGGTCTACACTAGTCACACTCTTCATACTGATCTTATGACTTTCTGCCCACTTTCGAAAAATGCTGTTTCCCCAATGGTCAGGAAGAGAGTCAGCAAAGACCGGATGCAAGCCACCAAAGCGTTCTTTGGGGCTTGTTCCTCTGATGCTTTGACGTGACTGGACCAGATTGGAGCCTATTGACATCCTCAACGGAGATATATCAAGGCCTTTATCAAGAAAATCCTTTGCAAAACTAAATACTGCTGTAGTTGTACGCCAGTTACTGGAATCCCATGTCAGATATCCAACAGTCTCACCCCATAACACGACTCTTACTGCATTCCCATTCATTTTCTACCTCCTTTCTTATTTTGTGACATCCACATCTTTTCCGGATCAATCTCACTGACAACAGGAATCAGATCACTTAACGTTATCTCCAATCCTACAGCATCCATCAGGAGCAGGAAATGCGATAGTGACAATCCATGTCCCTTACCGTTCTCAAACTGACTTATGGTAAAGATTGAAATGCCGGTCATCTCATGCAGCCTTTGCTGTGAAATCTTCAGAGATTTCCTATATTTTGCAAATGCTTCTCCAAGTGAGACAATAGACTCATATGGAGTATTTATATTATCATACATACTATTGATATATCTATAACTTTTGCACAAAAATATGGTTAATTATTGAAATATCAAAAGATATGCAACATTTTATTTACTTAGCATTGTTCTTCCCTTCCAAAACACAGGGTTTTACCCTTGAGCCATTAAAATAACACTGAAGGCAGGGACAGGAATAAAAAAATAGAGGATGGCCTTTTCAGGTCATCCTCTTGTGCTCCCTCAGGGGCTCGAACCCTGGACCCCAACATTAAGAGTGTCGTGCTCTACCAACTGAGCTAAGGAAGCAGACTTTTAAACTTCTCCGTGATCCGTTCGGGGCTCGAACCCGAGACCCCAACATTAAAAGTGTTGTGCTCTACCAACTGAGCTAACGAATCTTCCAACCTTTCGGTCTATCAGGTGATTTCCGAACGGGATTGCAAATGTAGAGCATTATTCGGAAACTTCCAAACTTTTCAGGGATTTTTTTCAAATATTTTTTGAATTTCGCCAACTAAAACGTTACTGCAGGTCATTTCATCCGGAATGACGACTGTCACGGCTACTGAAAATACTTCTTCCGAAGTGCGGCGGCCAGAAAAGCAGCCACCCTCTTGTCGGAAAGAAACTCCGCCCCGCCGTTCATCCTGTATGCGGATCTGGTTACGGTGATGTCGAAAAGGCGCATGCCGAAATAGGTGGAGGCTACCACCCTGACTCCCCTGTCTTCGGGTCCGGGCAGATTGTCGAAAACATTCCTGGCCACCAGGAAGCCGGATATCTCGTTGCTGCCGGCCTTGAGCACGAAGTCATACTGCCCTATGGAGGAGTCCATCGTTTCGAGATCGGAACCGGGCTCCACCGTCATCGACATATCCCCGGAATTGACGGAGAGTTCCCGGGACTCGGTTATTGTCAGCCTCGGGGCGCAGGATGACAGACTAGCGGCCAGCAAACACAGAAGCAGGAAGAGCCTCATTGAACTTTTTGCCGCTGAAGACATAGGAAGTGTAATCAGTTTCATTTTCATGCATCACCAATGTATTGACAGACATATCCTTGCGGTCAAGGAAAATCTCCATCCGGCAGATATAGCCGCGGAGCCGGTCAGAGACAGGCACGAGAACCACTTTGTATTCCCGGTCCGACTCGAAATATTCAATCTTGAAGTCTGAGCCCATGGCATTGACATTTCCCGTCATGCAGGCCGACAGCAGATTCTTCATCTGGGACATGACCGGATTGCCCTTCAGGTTGGCGGAGGAAGACTTCCCTGCATTTACGGTAAGAAGACGGTCCCCGTCAATGACAATCCTGTAAGGCGCAGGAGTCGTGTAATCCAGACAAAGCCTGTCCGGAGCCGACCAGGCGAAAGTTCCCTTCGATACCACCTCCGCATTGAACACGCTCAGATATTTCTTCTGGACAACATCCGCGCGGATGCTGGTAAGGGCCGAAGTCCTTGCGGCAAGATTCTCCGAAAATGACCTAAGGTCATTGATCTTCACGAAATCGCCGGCCGCTGCGCTGAAAGCCTGGAGCAGCAGGGCGGCTGAAACCATAAATGCTGTAAAATGTCTCTTCATATCTCCATTCAAATAGTCGGCCCAATTGCAGGAACCGATTGATTGTCAATCAAATGGCCTATCGCAAGAATATCCCCGCCTGCGAAGAAGGTCCAGAATCCCATTCAAAAGCTCCCCGGAGCCTTCAAGCCTGTCGTGCAGGAGAATGACGGCTCCGTCTTCAAGATTCCTGTCTATCTTATCCAATATCCGTTCCATTCCCCTTTCCTTTCCAAGCAGGGAGGTGTCGAAAGTGCGGATACTCCATCCCACCGTCCTGAGCCCAAGCCTTCGGACCACCTTCGCAACGGTCGGATTCACCACTCCGAAAGGCGGACGGAACAGCCTGACAGGCTCTCCTGCAATGTCTTCCAGAATCCTCCGGCTGCGGCTCAGGTCATCCGTCATCTCCGAAACGGACATCAAAGGAAAGTTCCACGAATGGGACCAGGAATGAATCCCTACCCTGTGGCCTTCTGCAAGCATTCTTCTGACCAATGCCTCATTGCCCCCGACCCTGCTTCCGATGAGGAAGAAAACGGCCTTGGCGCCCCGGGAGTCAAGAATGTCGAGAATCTCCTCCGTCCTGCCCGGTTCCGGCCCATCGTCGAATGTCAGGTAAACCCTGCCGCCACGGCCCCTGCATTCCGCCTTCATCCAGACGCCCGAAGAAATGGTGGCGCAGGCCCAGACAAGGAATGCCGTCACAGTCAACACAATGATTATGAGCACTATCCAGAGCATTCTCAGTCAATTTCCAAAAGTACGGCAGGTCCGCCCGGATTCACATCATCCACTACCAGGATTCTGCCCTGAGGCCTCTGCCCGATGACAATGCACAAAACCACCGGAAGGATTGAGAAAAACGCACCCAGTCTTTCCACATAACTGCTGCACAGCACTTTACTATCACACGTCAGGCCGGAGCGGGAAGAATGTACCCCGAGAATGCGGACTCCGTTGTCCCCGCCTCCGAGACAGAGGAAACCCGCACCTTCCCCGAGCGGAAGGAAATCCCCTCTCTTCCAGCATCCAAGCTTGCGCCTGTATTCATCCACCTCCGGTGAAGCCTCGTCGAAGCCTCCCGCAAGCACATTGCGTCCGGTATCCTCCACCAGCATCATTGCATCAGTCAATGCCGCCGCAAAGCCTCCCGAGCGATGCACATAGGCCGTATTGTATGTCCTGATTCTGCTCAAGAGGGCAATGTAGCCCGATACAGTATTGAAGGTGGACTGCATGAACGGAGACGGATTGAGCATCTCCTCATTCCTGTCAATCAGCATATCGGCGAAGCTTACCGTGTCCTTCATGAAGCCGAGGCCGGTGGAAGTGATGATGCCTGCGACATTGTCAGGATTCACATTCCCGAGGGCGGACATTCCGCAGGCTGCCGCCAGCCTGAGAAGAGGGCCCATCCTTCTCCTGAGATTGGCGTCAGGTATGAGGGCCTTGACATCGACAGGCTCCGCTGGAGTGGCGAAGCAGCAGGACGCTACCGGGCAAGGGCGCTTGGGAACATATTCCAATATATTGTCTTTCAGCATCATACCTTCGAAAATATCAATGAGACGCAATTGCCTCCGAAGCCGAATGCGGATGAAATGACATTGACCGGTGCGATATCCGGCTCACCATTGTAAGGGACAAGGCCTGTCTCCGGAATCGGAACGGAAAATCCTGAGGAGCGCATCATCGAGCAGTCCCCGTCGGCAACAGCACGGCATACAACCGCCGCCTCCAGAGACTCTGAAGCCCCGAGGGTATGGCCAAAATACGGTTTCAGCGAGCTGAACGGAGGCACATTGCCGCCGAAGATACGGAGCATTGCATTGGACTCCGCAAGATCATTGACAGGGGTTCCGGTGCCGTGGGTATTGATGAAACTGATATCCCCCGGCCTGATGCCCGCAATCTCAAGGGCCCGCTCCATCGAAAGCCCCGGGCCTATGCCTTCAGGCGTGCTGGCAGTCTGATGATAGGCCTCGGCAGCATTGCCCCAGCCCTCAAGACTGCAATAAGCGCCATCCGGACTTCCTGCGGAAAGGACGAGATACCCGGCGCCCTCGCCGAGATTGAGCCCGGCCCTGCTTTCATCGAATGGACGGCAGAAGTCCCCGTCAAGAATGCGGAGAGAATTGAATCCGTTCATCGTGAAACGGCATAGGGAATCAGTTCCGCCGGCTATTGCAATATCCACTATCCCGGCACGCAGCATCCTGGCTGCCAGCAATATGGCATTGCCGGCCGAGGAGCAGGCAGTACTGATGGTAGTGGAACTTGTCACCCCTTTCCAGAATGCCGCCGCATCGGCCGTATCCGGAGCGTTGGCCAGAATCGAGATGGTAGAGGCGCCTGGATCGTGGACTGAAAGGCAGGAACAATCCGCCCCTTCCAGAGCCCTGTTTTTCCAGAACTCCTCGCTGAGGTCCATTCCGCCGACCGAGGTGCCGGAGATGAAGACACCTCGCTTCGGGACAACGCCTCCAGTCCTGCGAAGATGGTCGCCCACAGCCTCCCTGACGGCCTTGAGACCGAGCAGGGATGTCCGGCTGATGACATCGGCATCGACCCCGAGGAGGGACCTGAGTTCATCATCGCTCAGGCCGACCTCGCCCACAGGCATCTGCAGGGCCGTTTCAAAGCGGGCGGCAGGGCGGAGGAAGGTCTTGCCGGACTTCAAGGCTCCGACAATCCCGTCAACATCATTACCGGCAGCGGAAACCGCCCCGATACCTGTCACATATATCCTCTCCCCACCCACGGATCAGCCCTCGTATCCGGTGGACCTGATATAATCGGCCATTGTCCTGACAGAGTAGAACACCTTCTTGCCCTCGGCAGGATTGGCCAGCTTTATTCCGTACTCCTTGTCCAGGAGCAGGATGATTTCCAATGCGTCGATGGAATCCAGTCCGAGTCCCTCATCTCCGAAGAGAGGAGCCTCAGTATCAATGTCTTCCGGAGTCATATCCTCCAGATTCAACGCCTCTATGAGTTGAGCTTTGAGTTTTGATTCAAGGTTTTCCATTTCCTAAAAAATTATCGCCGGGCTTGCCGGCCAGATTATACTTCTCCGAAGCGGAGGAGTTCAAATATAGCTAAATATTCTCCATTAATGAAATCCGACCGCCCGACCAGACAATATTTCAATGACTCCCTGGCCGAAGCGAGTTCCGCCTGGTGCCGGAGCTCCGCCATCGGGGCATCGCTGAACCAGATGTTCTCCCCCTTGATATGATGTCTTATTGAAATCTCGGCCGCCGCGACATTCGGCAATGTATAGACGAATACCGAAGGAGCGGCATAATCATCCCCTTCCCTGTCAATGATGGACTGGTGGTTCATATCCGTGTCCAGCGAGCCGTACCTCCCGGACATCAGCACCGCACACTCCTCCTCCCCGAACTCAATCCCGTCCAGAATCCATTCCGCCGCCACGTATGCGAGTTTGCAGGCCGAATCCATCTTGTAGAATTTCATATTGGCTGAGCCTCTGGACCTGAAGGCTTCCCGGATGAAGGCATCAAAACCGGCATCTGAGGAGAACACCGTCCTGCCGTCAACCTCCACCCTTCCTTCCGAAATCTTCAAAGTCCTGACCGTCAATGATCCACGGGGATGGAACTCCGCGCATTCCGGAACCGTGTCCGCAGCCGAAAGCACTATGGCGGCATTGGTCCCGCCGAATCCGGACGCAGTCTTCAGGCAATGCTTCATCTCTATCCTGCGGGTCCCGGACGAAACGGAAAGCGGGCAGGGAAGGCCTGGGCTGCAGAAGCCCGGAGTACCCGCAAAAAGGCCCCTCTTCATCTGTTCCGCCAGCATTATCGTCTCTATGACTCCGGAGGCCCCCATCGTATGGCCGAAATAGGGCTTGAGGCTCTGGACAGGGACTTCCGAAAGCCCGGCAAGCGACATCGCCCTGGACTCCATCTCGTCATTATACACCGTGGCCGTGCCGTGAAGCTGGACCGCATCGATTTCAGACAATGGCAGTCCGGCCCCGCAGACGGCATTTCTCATCGCGAAAAACAGTCCGTCGCCAGTACGGGAAGGACCCGAGATATGGTTGGCATCGTCAGAGACCGCTCCTCCGTCCACCCTTATGGCGTCCGGACCTGCAAGCTCTCGGTCATCCGTCAGCAGGACAGCCCCGCAGGCCTCTCCGAGATTGAGTCCGCAGCGGGACTCGTCGTATGGCCGGCAGATATCCGGACTGAGGGACTTGAAAGAGGAGAATCCGCTGACAATGAAGCGGTTCTGGACATCCACGCCGACTACCGCGACATTGTCATAATCCCCGGCAAGAATCATTCTTCGGGCAATGACGATGGCTGCTACTCCTGATATGCAGGCATTGGAAACCAGGGTTGCGGACCCGGCAGGAAAACCGGACAATTCCGCAATCCGCTCCGCAAAAACTTTCAGCAGAAGCCGCGAATCTTCCCCGGGAATGAACGGGCCGTTTCCGCAACGCCCTTCAAGCATTGAAACATTGCCCTTGGCTGTCGCAATGACAAGGCCTGTCCGGCCAAGCCCCGGCCCAGCCTTCAACGGTTCAATGACATTTGCAACAGCCTCTGCAGCAAGCATTTCCGCCCTGCTGTACCCTGGCCCGAAACGTCTCTCCAGAGAAGCATAGTCCGAATCTGGAATCAGGCCCGCGAATACCGGGCGGGATGATACCCTGCCGCCGGGAGGGGTAGGTCCGAGTCCTGATTCACCCCGGACAATGGCCTCGCAGGCGGAATGGACATCGCCTCCAAGGGCGGTACGCATCGAGGCTGCCGCTATGTAAATCTCCCTGCCTTTCACGCCTTTTCGCACTCTATCAAAGTATGGCCGAAGCCCAACGAATCCTGCATTGACTTGATTCTCAAGCCGGAACGGTCAATCATCGACTCGAGATCCGGGGTAAAGAAGAGTTTGCTGTTGCCATTGGCCATGGCAGTGAAGTACACGCTGGTCTGTGCAAGGTCAAACGAAGCCGTGTCGAAAGTCTGACGGTCCCAGAGATTCTCCATTATAAAGACTCTGGCGCCCGGTTTCAATGTCGCCGCAACCCTCTTCAGGATGCTCACGACCTGCTCTTCAGAGAAACAATCCAGGAACTGGCTCATCCAGACTACATCAAAGCCGCCGGGAATGACGGTCGATTCATCCAGGAGGTTGGCGGGATGGCCGCTGATCCTTCCGGAGCCCTTACGGCCTTCTATATTTTCCATCAGAAGACCTATCTGCTGGGGCAGGTCCATGACGGTAACCTTCACATTTTCATTTTCTCCGACACATTTCAGAGCAAATCTTCCGGTGTTGCCTCCGATGTCGAGAATGGATGCAGGAGAGGTCGCGAACACTGACGGGATGGCCTGCTCGAAGGAATTGTCAGAGTAGAAATGGTCGAAGCCGAACCAGGCGGACTGGACTTCAGGCTCAAGCGAGGACAGTCCCTCGTAGATGGTAGGCCATTCTCCCAGTTCCTTCAGTCCTGCCGGCCGTCCCTCCCTGATGGCCTCGTCAAGATGGTACATGCCCTTGTAATTGACATAATGGTTGAAGTCAATGTCAGCCTTGACCATTGCGTCATTCTCCAGGAACCATCCTATTTTCGAAATGGTATAGCGGCCGTCGTTGTAAAATACCGTGCCGGCGGTGAGGGAAGACTCCAGAAGGACCTTGACTCCGTACAGGGAAATGCCGGACCTTTCGGCGATCTCCTCTGCAGAAAGGCCTTGCGGCTCCTGCCTGCCGGCTTCAATCAGAAGTTTGAAAATGCCGTATTTCACCATCAGGCGGCTGACCTGGAACACTATGGGTGCGAAGGCTATGGCGTGCGCCGCCCTCTGAGCTTCCAACGCTCTCATTTTCACCCCGTTGTACTTGGAATCCATATTATGTTCTCTTAAATCCCCAAAAATCGTAATAATTGTACCACTGCTCCGGATGGCGGAGAATCTCCTCCGAGAGCACCGAAGCGAACTGCTCCAGCACAGCCTGTTCAGGACGCGGCCCTTCCTTTCTGCGCTGAGGTATGTCGGCCTTCACGAAACGGAACCTGTAGCATCTTCCCTTCTCCCTCACCGCAAAGTAGAAATACACCGGAGCCTTCATCCTGGATGATATGAGGAAGGGACCGGAAGGGAACTTCACATTCCTTCCCAGGAGGGTGGTCCCGAGGAGCTTGTCCTCATTGAGATATCTGTCCCCGAGGAAGGAGACTGCCTCTCCCCTGTCCAGGGCCTCCGTTATCATGAAGACATGGGCTATATTGTCCTTGTTCACAGGTATTATCTTGAAAGACTTGCCGTATTCGCTGTTCTTCTCCAGGACTTCCTTTATGTCGGCGCTTTCATTGTCGAACATCACAATGTTCAGAATCGCTCCGAAGTCACGGAAGAACGGTTCTCCAGCCGCCCAGTTGCCGAAATGTGCCCCGATTGTGACTATCCCAGTCCTGCTGCGGAAGGCTTCGGACACCGGATCCGCCCCATCGAATTCAAACTTGAATCTGTCTTCCATGCCGGAAGAAATGGCGACCTTGTCGATGATAGACTGTCCGAAAGCGAAATAGTTCCTGTAAATGAAGACCGCAGAACGGAGACGGCCATAGTGCAATATTCTCCTGGCATATCTCCAGATTTCGGCGGTGGAACGGGGAGCGGCCGGTATATAATACAACGAAACAAGGCTGAGAAGCGCATACGCCGCCCCCAGCCCTAGATTCCGCAGCAGGAAGATGAAGATCATGTATCCGGTCTTCCCTCCCCTGGACCTGCCCTTCCACTCAGAAGCCATTATTTTCCGGCCATACGTGATTCAACAAAGTCGTAGAAGTCGGCAAATGACTTGATTCCGCGGAAATCCTCCTTCTTCATCACGAAGCCGAAATGCTTCTCGACCAGTACCACAACATCCACAATGTCAAGGCTGTCAAGGTCCAGAACCTCCATCATGGGAGCATCCGGAAGCATGTCCTCCTTCGGTGTCTCGAATTCCTCGGACAATGCTTCATTGACTTTCTCTATAAGTTCTTCCCTAGTCATTCAGTAAAAATTTTAGCGAATTGCAAATATAATAATATCAGTCGGTTCAGGCAAATGTCAATCCAGTACCGGAAGACTGAGGAAGGAGTCTCCGGCCTCGATGCCGACCGTAACGGGCAGATAGTCCGCAGCTGCGGCAGCATACTGATTCTCCAGATAGGTCTGCGGATTGAAGGCAATGAGAGGGAACCAGCTGGCCTGCACCTGGACCATCAGCCTGTGCCCTGGCAGGAAATAATGGTCGATGTCAGGCATCGTGAATGCCACCCTGAGTTTCTTTCCGTCCTTGGCAGGAACCGGTGAGCCGAAGCCCTTCCTGTAGCGGAGAGGCATCACATCCCCTCTCACAAGCATCTGTACGCCATCCGGCCTGACATCTATCAGTTTGACCACAATGTCCCCGTCAAGCTTTCGCCCGTCCCCTGAGGACAATGTCAATGTGAGATTCGCATCAATGCCGCCGGCAACATGGACAGTATCCTTCAGCTCCCTGCCCCAATAGGTCAGCACATCTTCCCTCGCCGAAGCAAACCGCTGGTCTGCAGTCATATAACCCTTGTTCCTGGAGCTGGAGACAATGTCCATATAAGGAACAGGATTCCGCGGATCGGAGACGAATGAGCGGCTTCCCTTCCTGATTTCCCCAGACGGCTTTTCACCGGTGATGCATGAAAGATCCAGGGAATCGGATGATGTAAGGCCAAGCCTCCGGTATCTTACTCCGGCAGGCGGCCATTGGGAATATTCTGTCCAGGAGCCTGCTCCGTTGCGGTCTCTCATTGTCTCCGCCGACGGCAGCACATTGACCTTGGCAGGAGGATTTCCCTTCCCTTCAAGATAATGTCTGAAGAAAGGATATTCCACATTGTCAAGATAGTGTGATGCAGAGCCTTCTCCGAACCAGGAGCCGGCAAGCATGGCATATGACCTGTCGGTCCATCCCCCGTGATACCAAGGACCGGCTGCAAGATAGGTCTCCGTGTCCGGGGAGAGCTTCCTGAGCATCCTGTAAGTCCTGAATGCCCCGTAGCAGTCCTCAGCATCATAGAAGCCCCCGACAACAAGCATTGCAGGACTCACGTTCCGCATCCTCACACTCGGGTCCCTGTCCTCCCAGAAGTCATCATAATCAGGATGTTCCATCATCCGGGACCAGAATTTCAGGCTGTCCCCGAAAAAGGCATTGAGTTCGGAAATCGGCCTTCCCCTGAAATAAGTGTAGAGGTCCTCCCGCGTGCTGAAAAGAGCGGGAAGCCCCTTGGCTGAAGGGCCTCTGCGTTCACGGTACATAGAGGAGCCGAACCTGTAGGCATCTGCCAGGCAGAGGGCTCCGTTGTGATGGGCATCGTCGCCCATAAACCAGTCAGTGACAGGGGCCTGCGGAGAAACCGCCTTGATGGCCGGATGACCCGACAATGCGGCCAGAGTGGCGTAGAAGCCCGGATAGGAAACTCCCTTGACTCCCACACGCCCATTGTTTTCAGTGTTGGCAAGCAGCCACTCGACAGTATCGTATGAGTCCGTGGCATCATCGGAAACCGCCGGGGCCGAAGAGACAGGCCTTATGTTCTCGTAGTCCCCCTCGCTCAGATATCTGCCCCTGACATTCTGCAATACAATGATATATTTATCCGCAGCATAGTTCAGGAACTCATCCCTGATGCCCCCTGAATAAGGTTTGCGGATTCCATCAGCCGTCCCGTACGGCTTGAGCGAATACGGGGTGCGGAACATGATCACCGGGGCAGGTTCTTCCCGGCCGACAGGTTCATACACAGCAGTGTAGAGCGAGACGCCGTCCCTCATCGGGACCATCACCTCACGCTTGGTATAATTGGCAGCCAGCCATTCCGGATCAGCCTTCTCCCAGTCCTGCGCAGGCAAGGCCAAATGACAGAACAAGGCTGAGCATATGAATGCCAGCCTCATTGAAAACTTATTGTTCATCGGGGTCAATACTATGTTCACGGTTTAGCGGACGCATCTGACGGTGGCACAGAAACCAGTCTTGTGGGCCGCACCGAGCATGAGGTCAGGCTTCTCCACGTATATCATCCTGTAGAGGCCGAAAGACTCCCCATCGACATCTTCATCTTCCGCAGTCCAGTATACAGCGTAATTGAAATCATCGCGGCCGTCCACCCCGGCGGATGAAGTCGTGCAGTAACCCGTAGGTATTGCGGAAAAGCCGGTGCTGTTGGTGATTTTCACCGCCGGCCAGTACTCCCACATCCTGTTGGAATTGAAATAGGCGTTGACCATGAGGTTGCCGGCTATGCCGAGATAGTCTCCATTGCCCTCACCCTTGTATCCGGCCTGGGCAGCAAGGGACGCCCAGTCATCCGAAGCAGGCAGACGCCAGCCCTCAGGACAGGCAGACTGCGCCTCCTCCCAGTCATAATATCTGCCATACACGTCATCCAGGGCATCGCAGCCTTCGAATGACACTCCGGAGCCGGCATAGGCCAGGTTCCTTACAAACCAGTCCAGGTCCCCTATCTCCCTGTAATAATATCTCTTGCCGTCCCTGGCATCCACAATGGATGACATCGTCGGAGCGACCTCATCCCCGGTGACAGAGCCGTCGAATCCCGGCTTCGCAATGACGACATTGTATGCTGCGGAAGTGGTATAATACCCCGTCGCAAAGGCCACGCAGGTAACCGTCATGGTGCAGACGGTGTCCGGAACCTCGAAGGAGAACTTTCCGGTAACGGAAGCAGGATCCCCGAGATACCTGGTGGTATCCTTGTAGTCACGTATAGGAGTGACCGTCCAGTAATATCCGATATCCACGGTATCCTTGGACATTCCCCTCGGCTCCACCTCAATCTCATCACCGGGATTCACGTATGCCGGTATTGTGAAATCAAGTACGCCGGTGAATGACAGTGACGTGGTCGTCTTCTCATCATCTTTCTTGCAGGAAGCCGCCGAGAAAATGAAAATCGCAGCAGCAGCCAGAAGCATCGTCTTTCTAAAATCCATTGCGCTAAAATTATTCAGTCCAAAATGGGACATTCAAATTACAAATATCGGTAATTTTCAGCAAAAACCCGTACATTTGTGCAAATACTTTGCCGCAGGCGAGTGAATATCCCAAGTCATGAGAAGTTTTTTCAAATCGGCATGCCTGCTGGCCGCCATCATTGCCGCGGCTGCATCATGTTCAGAAAGAGACAGATACATTGCGATTACCGGTTACGCCCAGGGCGGAACTTATTCGGTAAAGATGAACCTGAACGGCTCCAGGGGCCCGGTAGGCAAGAGTCCCGAAGCCATCCGGAACGGCATTGACTCCATACTGAATGCCATCGACACCACATTGTCGGGATACAACAAAGGTTCGGTACTCAGCCGTTTCAATGCCGGTGAAACCGTCTTTGCGGACGGGATGTTCCGCGAAATGTACGGCAAGGCCTACGGCTATTACGAGGAAACCGGCGGGGCCCTGGACGTGGCCTCGGGACCGCTTTTCAACATATGGGGCTTCGGATTCACAAGGGATTCCCTGCCTTCCGGAGATGTCGTGGCGGCGACACTGGCCTCCTGCGGGATGAAGAGGCTCAGGGATGCCATTCCGGAGGGATTGTTTTCCGGGAATGACCTCCTTCTTGAGCCGGGACCGCTTCCTGTATTGAATTTCAATGCCATAGCCCAGGGCTACAGCTGCGACAAGGTGGCGTCCTACCTTCACGGGATGGGTGTGAAGGATATGCTGGTGGACATTGGTGAGATTTACTGCGAGGGAGTCAACCCTGCCGGGAAGCCCTGGAAAATCGGCATTGACCGCCCCGTGGATGGGAACAACAGCCCCGGAGCCGACCTGGACGGGGTCTGGGAGTCCGGCGGAAAGGCCTGCGGCATAGTCACGTCCGGCAACTACAGGAAGTTCTATGTCAGGGACGGGCGCAAATACTCCCACACAATTGACCCGAGGACAGGCTGGCCAGTGGAGCACAATCTCCTCAGTGCCACCATTGTAGCGCCCAATGCCGCGGATGCGGATGCTTACGCCACCTACTGCATGGTAATAGGAATGGAGGCAGCCCGGGAATTCATTCTCAGCAATGCCGGAAGAATCGAGGGCTACCTCATATATTCTGATGAAAACGGAGAAATGCAGGAATGGGCATCCCCCGGTTTCTCTATCGTAAGTCAGTGATTATCCACGACTTCTGAGCCTTGGACATATCGAAGGAAAACTCAGACTCAGGGACTTTGTCCGACCAGGACATGGACTTGAAGGTGAACTCCAGCATTGTACCGTCACCCATTGTCGCCCTTGCCCTGGAAAGCACAGGGAGACCTGCTTCACGGCGGAACCAGATGGCAAGGTCGGCGATTCCGAGAGCACCGGAAACCGGGTCGAGAGACACCTTCTCGAGGTCTGATTCCCTGACTGATGACTTCACCTTGAAATGAGTGTCCAGTGAGGAAAGAATGATGGCCGGGTCAGCTGCGGCAATCCCGGCTTCGAAGTCTTCCAACGCCTCAACCACCATCTCCCCGGCGGCGCGGTCCAGCGTCCACCTGGTCTTCCCGTCGCACCAGATCTCCAGCCCGTCCCCGTTCATGAAGAAGGAGTCGCCCTGAAGTTTCAGGGTGCCGGAACCTGTAACAGTTGTACCGGACACCGCCTTGTAACTGTAGCTCACATTGGCGCAATGCGAGGATACGGCCTTTGAGAAATCCTGCAGAACCTGCTGGGCATCAGCATTGTAGCCAAGCAGAAAAACCAACGCGACGAATGTTAAAATCCTTTTCATTTCCTGTAAGCGCTCAATATCGTGTCGAGGGTGGCGAGATCCGGCACGAGCACCTGTCTAGGCTTGGAACCCTCCTGAGGGCCGACTATACCGGCAGCCTCCAGCTGGTCCATTACCCTGCCCGCCTTGGAATATCCCATGCCGAGTTTCCTCTGGATATCGGAAGTCGAGCCTTTCTGGGTGGTCACAACCATCCTTGCAGCCTCCTCGAAACGTTCATCCAGGTCTGACATATCAATCATCGTGCCTCCGTCGGCCTTTTCAGGAGCAGGAAGGTAGTATGGGGTGTTGTAACTCTTCTTGTAACCTGTCTGAGAGGCAATCGCCTTGTTGAGATCGTTGATTTCGGAATTGCTGATGAAGGCGCACTGGATACGTTCCATATCCACTCCCGCATAGTAGAGCATATCTCCCTTTCCTATGAGCTTCTCGGCTCCCGGAGCATCCAGGATAGTCCTGGAATCCTGCATCTGGGATACCCTGAACGAGATTCGGGTAGGGAAGTTGGTCTTCAGCACGCCGGTGATGATGTCCACTGACGGCCTCTGGGTGGCCAGCACCAGATGGATTCCCGCGGCACGGCCCTTCTGGGCCAGCCTGATGATGGAATTGGTGATGCTCCTGGACTGGTTCTTGGCCTCGCCTCCCATTCCTCCGGCCATGGTGAGGTCGGCATACTCGTCGATAATCGTGACGATGTAAGGCAGATATCTATGTCCCTCGGTAGGCAGGAGATGGCGGTCGCGGTATTTGTCGTTGTAAAGCTTGATATTGTTCACGGAGGCCTTGCTCAGGAGCTCGTATCTCTCGTCCATCTCGATGCAGAGGGACTTGAGAATGTCATCCGCCTGGGCCGGCTTCTTGACAATGGCATTTTCAGCCTCCTCCTTCTCGTCGGATGCGGTCGGAAGCACTGCGAGATAATGATGGAGGAGATCCTTGTAGGCATTGAATTCCACCATCTTAGGGTCAACGAAGACAAATTTCAGCTCAGAAGGATGCTTGGCATAGAGCAATGAGGCCACGAGCACGTTCAGGCCCACAGACTTGCCCTGCTGGGTAGCTCCCGCAACCAGGAGATGCGGCGCATTGGCAAGGTCGAACACCTTGACCTTCTGGGTGATGGTCACGCCGATGGCCACCGGCAGGTCAGCCTTGGTATTGCGGAACTCGTCATCATTGAGCAGGGCCTTCAGAGGCACCATCGAAGGATAATCGTTCGGCACCTCAAGTCCTACGGAATCAGGCAGCATCACGATGCGGACTCCCCTGCTGGTGTTCAATGCCATTGCAAGTTCCTTGGAGAGGTTGGAGATGGAGGCGATTTTCACACCCGCCGACGGATAGACCTTGTACAGGGTCACGGTCGGGCCTACCACGGCCACGACATTATCCACTCCGATTTTATATGTCTGCAGGGTTGACCTGATCTTCAGATTATTCCTGTTGAGCTCGCTTTCCGACACCTTGTGGATGTCCTTGGAATGGTCTCCCAGGATGTCCAGGGACGGGAATTCATATTTGTCGAGCTCCGCCCTTACATCAATCCGAGGCAGAGACTCCACCACATCCGTGGAGAGTTCCGGGCCGGCCTCCACAATTATGCTGTCGGACTGGGTAACAGGGAGATTGCTCACGGCAGGCTTCACTTCGGCCGGAACAACAGGCTGCGGGACAACCGGCTGTGAGGCAACCGGTTCGGGCTCCTCCACAGTGGCCTCCACAGGGGTCTCGGCTACGGCCGGAGCCTCAAAGGCAGACTCATCATTATTCGTATCATTGCCGGATTCACCGCCGGAATCAGTCTTGGCATCAGTCCAGGTGAATGTCTTCCTGGATTTCTTCCGGGCAGGCTCCTCCTTTCCGTCAGAAACGCCCACGCTCCTGAACCACTTGGAGAATCTGCGACTGGAGAAATACAGCCACAATACGCTGAAGAACAGAAGGATACAGAATGTCACAGGCACATTGACAAGATTCTCGAGCCATAGTACGACCTGCGCTCCGCACTCTCCGCCAAGTCCTCCTCCGAAACTGGTTTCCATACCTGAAGCGATGGAAACGAAGGCAAGGATATAGGAGAGAAGCATGGCTCCGGTGACGGACAGCACGATTACCCTGAGCACGGAAAAGCGGCGCTTTCCGAACACCAGCCTCAACGCCAGCACGCTCATGGCGAACACGACTGCAAAGGCGGCCAGGCCGAACCACCTGCTGACGAGAAGATAAGCCATCTTGAGTCCGATCTTTCCGCCGAGATTGACCACATCAAGTTTTCTGTCGAAAATGCTCAGGCCAGGCAATACGCTCTGGTCCAGGGTCCAGGTGAAAAGATAGGATACGCAGCCGAGCAGGGTCAACAGTACGAAAACTGAAAGAGCCAGCCCGGCAAAACGGCGGTAAGGCAGCCATCTGGTGTCGATGGCCTCCATCTTCTCTGAAAATTTCTCCAGCATTGAAAAACAATTATCGTTTATTGCCTTTTCTTCCGAACATCCGTTTCTGCTGACCTCCCTGCTTCCTTACGGTGGCGAAATCAATCGTCATGCCCGGGCGGGAGAAATTGGAGTCGGATGAAATCCTTGACAGGGTCAGTCCCTCCGGCACCTTGATGCGATAGTCGGAGAGTTTCTCGATATCGCTGAAAATAGTCGTGTCGGCCACGCTGTCCTTGTTCCAGATGAGGTACTGCTGCCTCATGTACATTGCGAGAGAGCGTATCATCGCAGTCTTCATCTCGCCTTCCGGTTCAGAGGCAATGAGATCTATGATGCTCTCGATATTCCTTCCGTAGTGGGTCGCCTTGATAGGTTTCTTCTTCAGAGGAATGATTTCCGGCCTGCTCTTTCTCTGCTCCGGAGACGGCATCGGATAAGGCGAGTCCACATCCAGATCATAGCCTGCCATGATGTAGAGATGATCCCAGAGCTTCTGCTCCCAGTTGTCGGCTGAATGCACCTGAGGATTGAGGATTTCCATAACCCTCACCACTGCTCTGGCCTGCTCGGAACGCTTGGTCCTGTCCTCTATGCGCTTCACATCCTCCACCATCTTAAGGATATTCCTGCCGTATTCAGGCATTGCAAGTTTCTCCCTCTCTGTATTGTAATCCAATATTATAGGATTTTCTTCGTTGTAGTTTTCGTCCATATCTATCTATATTTCGCAAATTGCAAATATAGTAAATTCATTCCACATCGACAATTCTTCCCTGGCGGACATACCAGAGCGAGGCCCTTACGTCGGAATAGCCCATTTCCCTGTAGATGCGGGCATAGTTGCGCACCTGGTCCTCATATTCAGGCGATGGCCTTCCGAACTTGTAATCAATGATCTGCACGGTTCCGCCATCTGTCACCACACGGTCCGGGCGGTAGATTTCCCCGTCGCTGTCAATGACGTCCACCTCGTTGCGCTCCGCATCCAGGTCTTCGGCGAACCACCTTCTTCCAGCCACGGATTCAATGCGGGAAGACAGCAGGCTTATGATTTCCGGCATGTCCTCCTCTGACACGGAACCCTCATTGAAACTCTCCCTCACGGCAGCCTCCAGGTCAGAAGGCACCCTTACCCGCGACAGGATATCGTGCAGGACAATGCCCTTGAGCCGTCCGGAACTGCCCGGAACATCATCCCCGGTGAAGAAATCCCCGGCCTCGCTGCTGAACTCGAGCCTGCCGTCCAGAGGCCAGGAAGGATAGCCGGAAATGTCCCCGGTATCCGCAACGACCTCGGAGGAGAACTTGTATTCATCCCCGAACCTGAGTCTCAGCCCGCCATCACACTCAATCTCCCGGAAGCCGGGATTGGTGGAAGGCTTTCGCACATAGGCATAGAGGAGCTGGGACATGTCGGAGACGGCAGACGGATATTCCGAGGCATTGTCCGAAATGGATTTCAGGAAACTGTCCGCAGGCATCTTTGAAATGATTGTCATTCCCTTTCTCGCCCTCGTGGTGGCTACATAGTAGGTATTGAGAGAGTCCACCATCTGCATGAAACATTCCTCCCTGAACGAGTCGGAAAACAGAGTCTCATTCATCTTCGAGGAGAGATTCACCCTGTAGATTCCGTCCGCACAGGACTCCAGTTCAGTCCCCTCAACCTTCGGCCGGCACCATTTCTTTGTCTGCTTGAAAAGATCGCAATTCTCCGAGAACGGGAATATCACATAGTTGAAATCCAAGCCCTTGGACTTGTGCACAGTCATTACTCTGACCGAATTTGCACTGTCCGGGGAACTGATTTTCGGGTCCGACTGCTCCCAGTAGGCGAGAAAATCCCGGATGGAGTTGCCATTGGAAGAGGTCCATTCCCTGACGATATCCATAAATGCCTGGATATAAGCGGCTTCACCTGACAAATCATCATTCAGCGCATCCTTCAGCCCCCTTATGAAATGCTCGCACATGTCCACGACAGAGTGGCATTGCTCCGGCGGAGCAATATTGAGGGACGAGGCCAGGAAGGCATTGAGGCTGTCATCCGGATTGTCGGCATAAGAGAGCAGGGATACTATTCTGCGTACCGCCGGGGAGGCCTTGATGCACAGCGAGTCATCCGATATGACGGGAATATCCGAGGAAAGGAAGGCCGAGGCGACCGAAGCGCCTTCAGCATTTGTCCGGACCAGGACGCCTATGTCGGAATAGGCTGCACCGCCTTCAGCCAGGCGGCGAACTTCTGCCACCACGGCTTCGATCTGGTCCGCATCTTCGCAGAACATCACATCGACATTGCCCTTGGAGGCATCCCTGGACCTCTTTTCCTGCCTGACATCGGAATAGATTTCAGATATTCCCCTGTTTCCGGAAACCGAGTCCAGAGCCTTTGCGGCATATTCATAGAAGCCGTTGTTGAAATCCACGACATTGTCCACGCTCCTCCAGTTGGCATCCAGGACATCCTTCTCATACTCCCCCGGAAATTCCTCATACAGTTTGGAATTCAATAGGTTCCAGTCGGAATTGCGCCAGCGGTAGATACTCTGCTTCACGTCTCCGACAATGAGGTTCGCATTGCCCCCGGCAAGACTCTCGGCAAGCAGCGGCCGGAAATTCTCCCATTGGATGCCGGAAGTGTCCTGGAACTCGTCCAGAAGGAAATGGTCATACCGCACGCCGAGCTTCTCATATATGAAAGGTGCATCGCTGCCGTCGATGATGCCTCGCAGAATGGTATTGGAATCGTCAATGCTCATCACGTTCTTCTCCTTCACAAGATCATTGAAGGAATCCTCCAGTTCGCCGGCGAGACCGAGCGAGTAAATCTGGCCGAGCAATGCCAGAGCGGTCTTGTAGGTCTTGTAGTCGTCGGAGAAAAGACTGCAGAAATGTCCGAGCGGCTCCTCCAGAATCCCCTCCACAGATGCCCTGAGGCCCGCTTTGCTCTTGGCGAACCACAAGTCCGGATTGGCCGAATTTCTCAGGAAAGCCTCCGTCGGGGCCGGGATTGCCTTATTGCCGGTCACCTCAGCATAATCCCGGATCCTGGACAGGAATTTCCGGTTGAATTCCTCGGGCTGCACTCCGGCCCTGTCCAATGCTTCCAGCACAGCGGCCGCAGCACCCGAGACCTTCCCGGCAAATCCTTCAATGACCTTGCGGCAGCCTTCCCTGAGCCTGACCAGATTCTCCCTGGAATAAATCTTCCTGTCGTCCAGGTCAAGGCTTTCGGCAAGTGTACGGTGTCCCTCATCGTGCAGGGCCGCCGCCATCTCGTACAGCTGATTCTCAATGGAGAATCGCCCATCCGAGTTGAGCTGTTCCATCACGCTGTCAGACAGCCACTTGAGCAGATTCTTATCCTTCTCGGTAAGGGAATCGAGGACTCTGTCGACGCTCTCCTTCACAAGGGAGGCCTTGTCGAGTTCGACCTGATATGAGGAGAACTGGCCTATTTCCCTGGAGAATGCCTTGAGGGCTCTCTGGAAGAAACTGTCAATGGTGCTCACCGAGAAAGCCCCGTAGTCATTGAGGATGTTGCAGAGGAAACGCCGGGCCATTCTTGCCACGTCCGCAGGGCTGAGGTCCTTTCTCATTTCCAGAATCTCCGCAATATAGGATGACTTCTCCGGCGATGTGGCCATGATGTGGAGTTCCTTGAGAATCCGGCTCTTCATCTCGTCGGTGGCCTTGTTGGTGAAGGTCACGGCAAGGATGTGCCTGTAGGCATGAGGATCGCAGTCAGGTTCCCCTGCAAAAAGCAGTCTTATGTATTCGCCGGCCAGCGTAAAGGTCTTTCCGGAGCCGGCCGATGCCTTGAGTATCTTCAACATGATGCTATTCCTCCACTATTTTCCACATAATTTTCTGAAATCGCAGTATCCGCAGGTCTTCTCGTCGCCTGTCCTCCTGAATCCCCTGTCCGGGTCGGAGATATCGGCAAGGACTCCCCGGAGCCTCTCAGTCACCAGCCTCTCGAATTCCTTCGAGGTTCCCGATGCATAGATGTCCCCGGTGAAGAGCTTCGGAACCGGGTAGATGACATTCTCCAACTCATTGTATTCCAGCTTCATCTTCTCCACGAACCTGTCGTAGAGGAAGAGCTGGAGGGCTATCTTGGGCCTCTTTGCGCTATCTTCCCCGAAAAGTGCCTCCACCACCGATGCGGCATTCCCGTCGTCGATATATACCTCATCCTCGCTGGTCTTTCCGGTCTTGTAGTCCACGACTCTGAGCACGCCCGGCCTGATGCTGTCCAGCCTGTCAATGAAGCCGATGAACTTTCTCCCGTCCAGCTCCCAGGTCTCCAGCATTTCCAGTCCGTGAATGGCAATCCCATTGACCTTGTTCTCGGTGATGAGTTTCCTGTCAGCCTTCAGCACCTGCTTCACATAGCTCAGAAGCACGTCCTCCAGCACGAGATTCCTGCCCGTCACCTCATTGCATCTGAGTGAAGAGCATATCAGGGATCTGATCCTGGCCCTCACCAATGCCTCATTTTTCAGCAGGCTGTCAATGTAATCCGCAGTGATTGTCCGGAGCGGGCTGGAGACATTGTCCCGGACATTCTCCCTGGTCATCTCGAAATCAGGGTCGAGGGCCTCCCCTCCCGTGTAGAGGGCCAGCATCGTGTTGTGAAGGACATCTCCCACCATTCCGCTGTCAAGAGACTCGGCGACTTCCGACTCGGGAGAGAGTTTCTTCACGGCCGAGTAATAGAACCTCGCCTGGCAGGCGAGCCAGGTCTGGAGGGACGAGGCGGAATAATGCATTGTTCTGATTCTCTCAAGGTCCTCTTCCGTCTTCGGGATGTCCGGCTCAGGCTCAGGAATGCGAATGTCCTTCCTCACCACCTTCCTGACCATGTTTTCGTAGCCATACTGATATTCAAGCTGCTTTATGTAGCGGCTCTCCTCCCCCGACTTGAATCCCTCTGTCCTCGAATCGTAGAGGAGCCAGACTTTCCTGGCCCGCTGGATCATCCTGAAGAAGTAATATGACCACACCGCATCCTGGTTCTCGTATGTAGGCAGCCCGAAGCCCTTCCTCAATTCCGGAGGAATGAAGGACGAACTGACATTGCGGCTCGGGAAAACTCCCTCGTTGCAGGACATGACCACGAGATTGGAGAAGTCCAGGGCCCTGGTCTCAAGCGGCCCCATTATCTGGAGACCCCGCAGCGGCTCTCCCTTGAAAGGCACGGAGACGGGGCCCACAAGCTGCTGAAGCAGATGCACATAGGTCGTCGGAAGAATTTCCAGGTCCATGGCCCTGAGCCGATTAACCGCGAGATAGAACTCCTTGGCAAAATGTGTCTCGAGAGCCAGGTCCTTCTCCCCTGAGATGTGGCGCCCGATTTCGGCAAGAATCCCCAGCTGATAGTCTTCCAGCTCCCTGACCCTGGCGGCGGAGGCGGTTTTCGGCTCCGTGACCACAGGCTTGAACATAAGGTCGAACAGCCAGTGCCCGGAGAGATCCTCCTGCGGAATGTAGTATTTGGCCTCCGTCTTGACTTTTTCCGAGAGTTTGCGGCCTTCCTCGCCGAGGAGACTTTTCACAATCGAGTTCGAGAGCACAGACCAGACCTGCCTGTGATAGAATGACCAGCCCCCGTCAGAACGTTTCCTCAGATGCAGCTGCATTGCGGAAAGCTCCGACATCAGGCCATAGACGGCGCTGCCCGACATTGGATAACCCATTGTGACATTGATGGATGCAATGGCAGGGTCAATGCTGTTGAGTATGGGGGCAAGCAGGGTCTCGTCAGGTATGACAATGGCTGTGTCAGTCCCCTCGCAGTCGAGTCTTCCGACCTCTGATATGTCTCCTCCGGCTGCGGAATCGGCCACGTTGCGAAGAATCTCAGGCAGATGCTTGGCCTGGCCCACTGAAGAAGGGACGCTCACGATTTCAATCCGGGGACCCGGTCCGCAATCCCCTCCGTCCGGCTCGAATGCCTGAGGGAAGTCCCTGACATTCTGCGACATGAACATCGATGCCTTGTTGAGCGGATCCTTTATCATTGTCGAGGACCAGTCCCAGCAGAATTCAGCCAGACCGGCATTCCTCATTCTCCGGAGCACGGTCTTCTCGCATTCATTCAGGGCATTGAGGCCTGCGAAAACGTATTTCTCCGTATCCGGCAAAGCTGCCTGCAGAATGTCGGCCGCGGACTCGTCCGAAAGCCTTGATGCGAACCTGCGATAAGCCATTCCCTCGTATGCCAGGTTCTTGTCCTCCAATGATTTGTTGAAATCGGCATAAAGGCGGGCCATTATGTTCCAGATTCCGAGGAATTTTTCCTTTACCTTAGGGTTGTCGGAGTCGGGATTGACCTTCAGGCTGTTGCCGTCACGGAAATGAGAAATGAAGTGTTCAATCGCAGCCCGCTGTGTATCAGTAAGATAAGTGAATGTATCCTGAAGTTGCCTGAAGTCGGCAACATTGGCATACAGCTTCTCCGGATCGGCCAGGTACTTGTCCACATCATCAAAGTCAGCCAGGATGACATCTCCCCAGAAGATGAAATCGTCCAGGGGCTCGGCATTCCTGTTCAGCTTCCGGTAGCACTCATAGAGTTCCAGAAGCAGGGCCACCCTCCCGGCAGGCTCCGCCCCGCTGACCTTGAAGAAGAACTCGTTCATTGTCAGCATCTTCGGGGCAATCATAGGAATCGCCGCAGGGTCTTCCCTGACCGCATCGGCGAGGTATTTCCTGAAGAAGACCATCGATCTCCTGTTCGGGAAAATGAAGCATTTCCCTGAAAGATTCTCCCCTTCCTGGAGGTAATGGTCGGCTACTTGTCGCAAGAATGGTATCATATTGTCATTATTTTCTATTTTCTTAGAGGTTGGCCCTCGGTTTCTTCCTTCGGGGTTGGCCTTCGTTTGCGTCCATCGGATCCTTCCTTCGGGGTTGGCCTTCGGGGTTGGCCCTCGGGTCCGTCCTTCGGGTTCGTTCTCCCAAAGTTAGGAAATCTTGCTGCCAAAATCAGTCAGTTTTCAAAATTATTCACAAAAATCAGGGAACATTCCGGAAACCGGCATTGTATTTTTGCTATCTTCGTGGGAAGAAAGGAGGCTCGCACCCAAACGCCATAGTCGAGCCAGGACAATGCAGATGTTACAATTTATCAGAATGACAGCGGATGAGAAGGACATCCTCTCAATCCGGAACCTGGCCCGGGTAACATTCCCGGCCACATATTCGTCCATCATTTCAGCAGAACAGATTGACTTCATGATGGACATGATGTATTCCGAGACAGTTCTACGCCGCGAGTTGGAGGAAGGAGTCACCTACCTGATGCTGCTGGCGGACGGGACTCCGGCCGGCTTCGTTTCATTCGGCAAGCAGGACGACGAGGGCCTCTTCCACCTTCATAAGATTTATCTTCTCCCTGATTTCCAAGGCCTTGGATACGGCAGGGAAATGTTCCTGAAGGCCGAGCGGGAAATGAGGTCGCAGGGAGCCAAAGCCTTCGAGCTCAATGTGAACCGCCACAACAAGGCCCTCGATTTCTATAAGAAAATGGGCATGAGCATCGACCGAAGCGGCGACTTCGACATCGGGGGCGGCTTCTACATGAATGACTACATTATGAGGAAGGAGCTGTAGCCGCCTGGGAGCAGCATTCTTAAAAATAATCGCTATTTTTGCACCATGAGACTAGTGATCCAGAGATGCCTCGAAGCATCAGTAACAATAGACGGCAAATGCGTCTCTTCCATCGGCAGGGGGCTGCTCGTGCTTGTGGGAGTGGAGCAGGGAGATACGGAAGCTGACGTCGACTGGCTGGTCGGAAAGACGGCCGGGATGAGAATATTCGATGACGAGAACGGGGTTATGAACCTGAGTGTCAAGGATATAGGCGGGGATATCCTCGCAGTGTCACAATTCACCCTGACCGCATCCACGAAGAAAGGAAACCGTCCGTCCTACATCCGCGCAGCCGGGCACGACCTTGCAATCCCCCTCTACGAATCTTATTGCGCCAAACTCTCCGCCGCAATCGGCAAACCCGTCGGCAGAGGAGTCTTCGGGGCGGACATGAAGGTCGCCCTTGTCAATGACGGGCCGGTGACCATCATCATTGACTCAAGGATCAGAGAATAATAAAAACGCTGTCCGGCGGACATTTCCAAACCGGACAGCATGAATTCACTGGTTCCCGGCCAGTCAAGCCGGGATGAAACCTCCCGTCAATGAACCTGGCTGAAATTCTTGATGAACTGGGTTCGCGCCAGCCTCTCGGCATTGTCCGGATCAGCGGCATTCAGTTTCCCCCTGTAGTCGGAGACAGCGGCAAAACCCTTGGATTCCTGCCAGCTTTCCAGACCTGTATTGGCCTCGGTTATCCAGGATGCGCCCTCGCGTATTATCGCACTGGCAACCTCCACGGCAGATGCCCCGCTCAGGATGGATTTCGCCACGCCTTTCCAGGAATCAACGCCTCCGGAAACGGCAAGCGGCAGGCCCGGGACAGCGGATGACACGATGCCAGCCCATCTCAGAGGCAGCGAAAGGTCGGCGGACGAGGTGAAAGGATTGCCCGTGGAGAATTCCATCCTGTCTATGTCAATGTCGGTCGGATAGAAACGGTTGAACAGAACCACGGCCTTGGCGCCAGCTGCACGGAGCCGGTCGCAAAGATCCACAGGATTGGTAAGATTCGAGCCGATTTTGGCAATCACCGGGATGCTCACCTTCCCGGAAACATTCGCCACGATGTCGGCATTCATCTTCTCGAAAGAACCCGGAGTATAGTTGCGTACAGTGCAGAGACTCATGACATTGAGTTCAATGGCATCAGCTCCCGCTTCCTCAATTCTTCTGGCGAACTCCTCCCATTTACCGTCAGTATGGCAGGCGATGGAGGCAATCACAGGAATCGAAAGTGCCTTCTTGGCCTCGCGGATGAGATTCAGATAGTTGGAGAGGACCTCCTCACTGATGTATCCGGCCAGATAGTCATATGCCTCAGGATGAATATCGGTGTCATTGGCGGCAATCTCCATGGTAATGCTCTCCTCAAAAAGAGACTTGAGAACCACAGCTCCCGCGCCTGCCTTCTCATATTCCACAAGGTTGGATACTGACGCAGTCTTGCTGCTGCTTCCCACGATAACAGGCGACTTGAGTTCAAGTCCCGCAAATCCAGTTGAAATAGTTCCCATTGTTTTAAGGTATTTTTTACAAAGATAGCAAAAACTTGAGAATATTGGAGGTGAAACATCCACCGGCTCTCTCCTCGGTGTTCAGGGTTACGGAGAAAAGAAAAAGAAGCGCAAGAAAAAGAAAGCCAAAAGCAGAAACGGAGGGGACCAGTCGACTGCCTCGGTCAAATGGAAAAGATTAAACGACAGTCCCTAATTAAATTTATTACTGCGTCACGAATACTCTCCAACTGCCGTCTTTTTCGCCTCGTTCGACATACTTCTTCTGAATCAGTTGACCGAGCAGCTTTTGAATAGCGGTTATGCTGATGCCCGTAATCTCTTTCATATCCGCGAGCGTTAATGTCGGCTCGGTGCGCATAGCATTAAGAATCTTCGTGTAGTTTTGAGTACGGAACAGTATTCGTTCTCCATCGTACCACCACACATTCCCGTTCTTCTCGCTTACAAACAATACATCGTTATACACCTCTGTCGCTACCAAGTCATTGAAGTATTTTAGGAATGGACGGATGTCCTTGATGTCTGCATGAGCACCATCGCTTGGGACAGGACCGACTTCAAGATCAGATTGATGTAAAGCTTCCAAATACTCACTCTTCTTGCGACTACGGACAACAATCATTGGATAATTGTGGCGAGAAAGGATAAAGTTCACCATCAGTCGGGCTATACGACCATTTCCATCCTCGAAAGGGTGAATGCGTATATAACGATAATGGAATAATGCTGCCAACTCTATAGGGGTAAGTTTACCTTCCAGTTCTGCCTTGTTATACCAATCCACTAAGTCTGCCATCAGACTGGGAGTTTCTTCAGGAGAAGCATATTCAAATCTGTCACCATATCGTGTAATCACACTATTAGGACGAGTTTTATACTGTCCAGCATGTATCACATAGCTCGTCGGAACTCCATCAGGCAAATTACGATATACCGTATAATCCTCACGAAGTAATGTCTGGTGTAGTGTTCTAATAAAGTTTTGTGTCAAAGGAGTCTCTTTTGCCTTCGCCTCTTCTTTCATCATTCGCAACCCGACATTACTCGCTGTCATTTCTTGAACATCACGCACGCTTGCCTCTCCAATCACCTTGCCGAATAACAACAAGATTTCCGTTTGTCCATAAGTCAGCGTATTACCTTCTATATGGTTACTATTATAGTTGAAGTCAACGGTAAAACGACGGCTAAGCCTATCCTTATCCTTCTCAGATAGTGGTTGCAACTCTTGCCATGCATTCAAAGCCTTCTTAATATTAAGATATTTCATACGTTACATTATTTAGTATCACGCAATGCAAATATACAAAATGTTTTCAATATGGTTGTATGACTGCAACCTTTTTCTATGTTTACTGTAATAATTCCTGCTCAAAAGATTTAAAATGGCACTCAAGGAGTGAAAATGAATCACTGCTGAAGTCTGTTCAAGATTCATATATAAATCTTCTTGAAATGTACCGTAACAGGTGTGAACAGATTGATGGATACTGGTCTGACCTTCCTCGTGAACTTGCATGCATGCAGATGTCCATGATGGACGAAAGACGAGAATTGATAGAGGACCTTAATTTCCAATATATGCAGGGCAAGCTTTCCGTACAATCCGTGAAGGCTGAGCTTGACAAACGGCCAAAAGATTGGGATGCAGGTGATTTTTGTGGATGGTAACAGTCGGACAATAAGACGCTTCAGGACTGCCCGGACATTTCATCCTCCGGTCCGACCCCGGGCAGGGCATTCTTCCCAGCCGGAGCCTTTATGCCGTGACTGATGGCCCTCCTGGCAGCCTTCACTATGCTCTGGTTGCCATCGACCAGCCGCTTGCTGTTCTCTCGGAAACTGTCCAGGACACCCTCCAGATTCCTTTCAATCTTCTCATTCTCGCGGAAGAAGATCCCGACCCTCTCGACCATATCGGTGGCAGCCTTCACAATCTCGTCGATATGTTCCATCTGCTCCTTCTGCACCCAGGCGGTGCGGATCAGGCGGAGGAAAGGAATCAGGGTCTCCTCGGTGGTAATCAGCACATTCTGCCGGAACGCCTTGGCGAAGATATCCTTGTCCTCCATCTTGGCCAGCTGGTAGGCCCCGTAGTTCGGGATGAACATTATCACATAGTCAAGGGTCTTGCGGCCGGCCACATATTTCTGGTACTCCTTGCCGGTCAGTTCCCTGATATGGTTTTCTATGGAGGCCAGATTCCTCGCCGACGCTGCAGCCCTTTCCTCGTCGGTCTCGGCGGCAAAGTAGTCCGCAAGGGCCGTCAGGGACACTTTCGAGTCAATGAGGATGTCGGTATTGTCAGGAAAATGCAATGCGAAATCGGGCCTCATCGTCTTGCCGGTCTCATCATTGACAATGCGGTTGCCCTTCCTGTCCCGCAGCCAGAACTCGGAATCGTAGTCCCGTCCTTCCGTCAGATTTTCGGCCTTCAGAATATTCTCCAGTATGGTCTCTCCGAAAATTCCCTGCACCTTGCTCTGACCCTTCAGAGCCTTGGCCAGATCCTCGGCAGTGTTTCCGATGGTCTCGGTCTGCTCCTTGAGATGCCTGACTGTCTCGGCAAACTGGGTCTTGATGGAGGTGCTGGCCTCGGTGTGGGACTTCTTCTGCTCCTCGAAGGCCTCCGTCATTCCCTTGATGGTCTGGTCAAGACCGCCGGTGATATTCTTCATTGTCTCGGCAGCCTCCTTCCTGAGGGCCTCCTCGCGGGCCTTGAGATTCTTCTCATTTTCCAATGCCAGGGCCGTTCTGGCAGCCTCAATGGCATTCTTCTGGGCTTCCTCCAGCTTTGCGAGAGACTTGTCGTAATTGTCCTTCAGCTCCTTCAAGGCCTGTCTGTGGCGCTCTTCCCCGTCCTCGCGAAGCCTTTCCTCAGACTTTGCAGCTTCCTCGGCTTTGGCAAGGGCCAGGTCCCGCTGGCCAAGCTCCCCTCTCAAGGCCTCGAGCGAGCCCCTGAGAGAATCCAGCTCGCTGTTCTTCTCCTCAATTTCAAGCTGCTGCCGCCTGACAAGGTCTCTGGACTTGCCGGAGGAGACAACCCAGACTGCCGCTATCGCAATGATGACGACCGCAGCGATTATGGCAATGGTAACTGCAATATCCATAGCTTGTTTTCGGAAATGACTGATTATTTCACAGAATCCGGTTCACCACCCTGACTCTTAATGACACGGTAACGGCGCTGAAGAGCGACAAGGACACTTTTTTCAGCTATCGGATTCAGTCCACGGAATGTAGTCCTCTTTTTCAATTCTGCCAGAGGCATTGTCAGCAGAAGCTTCGCAAGACACTCGTCCGCAAAGGAATTGGTAACAACATTGACTCCGGTAAAATCCAATACTACACGTTCATCTCCCTCCAACAGCGGAAGAAGCTGCCGGCGTATCCTGGCACCCATTTCCCTTGTGCCGAAGTTCTCGCCAAACTGTGAAAATTTAAACTCTACCATAACTTGCTCAATTCATCCGTTTCCAGGAATGGTTCATTAAACTCCGCCTCCATATACGATAATACAATTTAACAAATTTACTAAGTAATTTTCAAAATACAGCCAGCATCATCGCACCTGGATGAGGAATGAGAACTCATAGTCCCGGTCGGAAGGGACGCAGTGGTATGGCTCCGGCTCGGAGCCCCAGCTATCATAGCCTCCCACTCCGCGGTGGAGATGGTCGAGGCAAACCTCCACGTAGTCTCTCGGGACAATGTCGCAGACATGGGACTGCGGGCGCACAAAGCCTTCAGTATCAAAGTCTTCTATACTGTTACGGAGAGCATTGAACTCGAACGGAACATCCGATGTGATGGTCAGTCCGTGCTTCTTGGCCGAAAGAGAAAGCCGGCGGACATCGGTGTGGTGTCCGTTCTCCTGAGGGCGGACATAAGGATAATACAGATCCCTGACATCGGCACCGTAGCAGCCGATGAGAGTGCCGGCCTTGCGGTCAACATAGTTCTCCTCCGGTCCCCTGCCATACCAGCCGGCATTGGAATACTCCGCCGGAATCCTGAAACGCAGGCCGATTCGCGGGAGTCCCGGCGTACCTTCCGGGCATGCCCCGAAGCGGCAGAGAACCTTCAGAGTTCCGGATGCCAAAATGGTGTAATCCATTGAGAATGAATTTCCTGCTTCAAGGTCATAAACCACTTTGACACTGGCCTCATTGCCGGCCACCTCCGCATTGACGGACTTCACTGACGGGGCGGATTTCCATACGGCAAGCCTGGCAGGCATCGCACATCCGTAGTCATTGTCAGTCGGAGCCCTCCAGAACGAAGGCCTGAAGCCGAAACCGTCCTTGATGTACTCGACATTGCGGACCCTGTAGGAAGTTACATTGCCGGTGGTCTTGTCAATGCTGAAAGCCAGTCTCGACGAGCTGACGGTAAGGTCGGAATCCGACTCGTCAATCTTAAGGGCCGGTCCGTCAGCATTGGCCTCAGCCACCTCATACTTCCCTCCGAGATAAATCTGTCCCTTTGCCACTTCGTATCCGGAACGGTCTATAGCAGAAAGGCTTACAAAATATTCTCCGGCCGTCTCAGGCAATGCGAAAAGGTCCACCTCCGTCCCGGTCTGAGGTTCCAGGTCAAGGCGGAAAGTCTTCTGCTGACAAGGCTTTCCGTCCTTCAGAAGCGTCATTGTAAATGAATAATCATCGGTATCGGTAAAGTAGAACCTGTTGAAAATCTTCACCTTGCCGCCATCAGCAGGCTCGAATGAGAAATTCTGGTAGGCGTATTTCACCTCCGCCATTGCCGGATGCGGGTTGCGGTCCGGGTTCACTATTCCGTTGCAGCAGAAATTGGCGTCAGAAGGCTGGTTCTCCCCGAAGTCCCCGCCGTAGGCCCAGTAAGGACGACCCTCATCATTCTTCACCAGAATACCCTGGTCAACCCAGTCCCAGATGAAACCGCCCTGAAGATGAGGATATCTGTAGATCGCCTCCCACTGGCCGATAAGATTGCCGTTGGAATTTCCCATTGCGTGCGAGTACTCGGAAGGGCATACAGGCCTGTCAGCTCCCCTCTCGCCAATGGCATTGAACCAGTCGGCTCCAGGATACTGAGGCACATACATATCCGTGTTCCATTCCCACTGAGCCCTCTCGTAATTGACAGGACGGTTCATCAGATCCTTCTCCTGAGCCTTGAGGTAGAGGTAGGTATTGTAGAAATTGTATCCGTTGCCGGCCTCGTTTCCGAGAGACCAGATGGTGACGCAAGGATAGTTCCGGTTGCGGAGAAACATGTTCCTGGTGCGCTCCATATGGGCATCGAGCCATTCCGGAGCATTGCCGAGGGTATGGCCCTTGCTGAGGTTGTAGCCCCGGCCGTGCGACTCTATGTTGGCCTCGTCATAAACGTAAAGGCCGATCTCATCGCAGAGTTCGTAGAACTGCCTGTCCTGTGGATAGTGGCAGAGACGTACCGCATTGATATTGTGGGCCTTCATCAGCTCCAGGTCCTTGCGGCAAAGCTCTCTCGGGACATAATGCCCGGTAGCCTCGTTATGCTCGTGGACATTGACGCCCTTGAATTTGACAGGCTGGCCGTTCACGAGGAAAAGATTGCCCCGGAGCTCGAACCTGCGGAAGCCGACATTGAACGGAACCACTTCGGAGACCTTTCCGTCGCGGCTCAGGGTGATGAAGAGGCGGTAGAGGTTCGGAGTCTCGGCCGTCCATTTCAGCACATCGGCTATTCCGGCATCGAAGCTGATTTCAGTACCGGAGTCCGCTCCTGCGGAACCGTCAGCCGAACCGCTGCTTACCACATTGCCTGCCGCATCGACGAGCTCATAGCCGAGCCTGAAGTCTGCGCCCGCATCGGAATCATTCTGTATCAATGCCTTAAGACGGAAGATGCCGTCAGAGTAATTATCATCCAGACTTGAGACCACGGTGAAGTCCTCAATCTTGAGCTCAGGCTGGGACCAGAGGAAGACATCGCGCTCGATACCGCTGATCCTCCAGAAATCCTGGCATTCGAGATAGGAACTCGTACTCCAGCGGTAAATCTTGATTACCAATTCGTTATCCCCTTCCACCAGATATTTGTCGAGGAGAAATTCGGCCGGATCCTTGGAATCTTCATTGTAGCCGACTTCATTGCCGTTGACATATACATACACACCGGACTTGGCGCCGGCGAGGTGAAGATAAACATTCCTCCCCTTCCAGGATTCCGGTACCCTGAATGTCCTGCTGTAAACTCCGTACGGAATGACGTCCGGCAATGACGGAGGAGTCGGATGCCCACCCAGGAACTCGTATGGCTGGTTCACGTAAATGGCTGTGCCATAGCCCTGTACCTCCCAGTTTCCCGGCACTGTGATCTTCCCGGTCTTCTCCGCCTCCCCTTCCACATACCGGAAATCCCACTCTCCGTTAAGCAACTCGTAATAAGGGCTGCGGCCATAGTCGAATGTGGCAGCGCTTTCCCTGTCCCCGTAGGTCATGAATGTGGTGCGCGCAGGAAGCTTTCCCACACTCAATACGGACAAATCCCTGTGGTAAGGCAATGATTCATCGGCATCTGCGCCCTTGGCCATCTGTATTCCCGCCAGCATGGCCGACAGGACAATGATTGAGGAAAATACTCTTCTCATATCGTCATCAGTTAGTGTTCCCGCAATATAGCATTATTTATCCTGTCTCGCAAATGTCCGATAGCCTTTCTTCACCCGTTTCGCCCGGTCGGGATGGCAGAGGGCCAAACCAACAGAGAAGGGGCCGGAGAACCGGTCCCTTCTCAAATATGCAATGAAATTACACCAATGTGACAGTGTCAATTATGGAAACGACTATCTTTTCCCTTGCATAAGCGAGCTCAAACTGTACAAGTAGCGGCAAACGCATAGATACGCAAAGAGGGTGACTGTCAGTCTTACGGCTTTCAGTCACCCTCTCATTATTCAATACGCCGGGACTATTTTGCCGGAGCGATTACGATATCGTCGAGGAAGATACGCTTGCCACCGGTCTTGGTGTAGTCGATGGCTCCGGTCTCCTTGTTGAGAAGGGCTGTCGCCAAGAGAGTAATTCTGGTATCCTTGTCAGCACCGATTACCTTGACTGAGAAATCAGTCCAGAAAATCTCATTCTTTCCTTGCGGAGTGCTCAGCTCATCACTGTACTTGGTACCGTTCTCAAAGCTTCCATTACCCTTGATTACAAGTGTAAGCGTATAGTCGTCAATTGTACCTGAGCCCTGTACCATTCTGGCCCACTTGAAATTGACATTGATATCCTTTCCTGCAGGATCTACAGGAGGCAAAGTTATAGATGTCTGGCTGCTGCTTGAGGTCTTGCCCATCTTGAGGTAGCATTCCTGCGGATATACTACATTGTTTGCGCCATCCGCCTTGCCCGGAATATAATATCCGATGGCATCACGCAGCGGTGCGAAAATTTCATTCAGCGCAGTTGTGGAGTAAATGTTAGGAGCCTTTGCACCCAGATTCTTGTTGCCTACTGTATCGTAGTCTCCAGGTTCAGTAGCCTTGGCAGCGTCGATTACAGGCTGCAACCAGCTGAAGTCATCGGCGAAAATGATACCTGTAGCAAACTGCCTCACAGTGACAGTCTTGGTATAGCCATAAGCCTCATTTTTGAAGGTTACGGTCGTACTCCTCGCCTCACCGGTGTTGGCCTCAAAGGTTACTGGAATCTGATAGGTGCCTTTCTGTCCCTCAGCCGCAGGGAGAGTTAGCCAGCTGCCTTCAACTGCCACAGTGAAGTCAACATTCGCATCGATGTTGTAGTTGACAACTCCACCGAGACCGCTGACGCCGAGATATGTGTAAGGAGCACTCACGTCAATCCTTGGCTCGAAGTTATCCTGCTTGACCATCACATATGCCTCAATGTTCTTGTCCTCATTGTAGAAACGAACGTATCCGCTTCTGGTCGCGCCGGTCAGGTTAGGTGCCAGGGTGAAGGAATGGTATGACTTCTCAACAAGACCACGGGTAGAAGGAACCTCAGCCTCGGTAATCCAGGAGTCGGAAATCTCTAACTGATAATCAATATTGGACTGGACAGTGACATCGAAGGTATCACCCTCTCCGAGAAGAGCGGATGTGCTCTTGTCAGTGACAACGCTGATGAGAGGATCAAGCTCTCCGCCTGCTGCTGACTGGACGACATAGATGTTCTTTCTGGTGTCTGCGGAGGCAATGGTGAAGTATCCTGTCCTGAGAGTAGTGCTGAGGCTCTGCTCGCAATTGACGGTTACAGCGACATCCTCGTTGGCATTGCCCTCGAGCACATCAATTGAGAACCAGTCTGCGCCGTAAGCCTTGGTGATGGTCCAAGGGTTGTCGGACTTGACAGAGATGGTTGCAGGTCCTTCAGGAGTTCCCTCGAATGTGACAATCTCATCAGAAAGTGTCAGTTTCGCATAAACTGGGTCGGCATAAGGAACGCCGGAATCCTTGATCTTGATATTGTCAAGATGCCAGCGCTGCTGGTCCGGAGTAACTGATTCGTACTGATAAGGACGAATAGAGATTCTGGACTTGTTGGTTGCACCCTTGAGGAGCACAGTAGCGTGCTGCCATTCAAGATGTCCATTCTCCTGGGTTGTAATCAGCGGGTCGCTGACATTGCTTCCGTTCTCGAACAAGCCTGCTCCTTCAGGAACCTCGACAACAATCTGTACATTGTCAATGTTGCCGGAGCCTGTCATGTGTGCAGCCCAGTCGAACTCGATGACAGCATTCACAGGTTCGCTGCCCTTGAAAGCGATTTCAGGGAGCCTGAGACCGTTGTTGTTGTTCGAAGTCGCACTGCTCGTCTTTCCGAATTTCCAATAATAAGCCTGTGGATAGATTACTTTCGGGCCAGGATTCAAATCCTCATATCCCCTGGCCAGAAGCTCATCAAGAAGCAAGGAAAGGGATGCGTTTGAGCGGAGGTTCGGAGCTGAGGCACCTGCATTGTTCTCGCCAATAGAGTCGCCTACATCCACTCCTGATGCCTCGATGAATGACTTCATCCAAGAGAAATCATCGTAGAAATATGCCTCAAGGTTTTCATTGATGCCCTTGTCTTCAAGACTGATGATGAGGATAGAGGCAGTACCGTTCTCAACACCGAGAAGATATCCCTGATATGCGATATTATGCATATTTACTGCCTCGAGGTTGACGGAACCGGATTTAAGCTCAACTGCCGCAACCGAGACTGACAAAGCAGGGTCAAACACGAGGGATGAGCCAAGAATACCTGACTCAGCTGTCACATATGCTGGGACATTGAGTGTGGACGGATCAATTGGAACCGGGCTTGGATACACAACCTCTTCATTTGAATTCACGGTCACCTCTCCAGCCTTGATAGCGGAGGTACCATACTTTGCCACCTTCTCGCCAGCAATGAAGACTTTGTCTCCGACAGCTACCTTTTCTTTGGAATCAACATACAGGGCACCTGAAGCATCGCTGATTACAAAACCTTCAGCGGCAACAGCCATTACCTGTCCATCAGGAATCTTGGCGAATGCCCCATCATCAATCTTTTTGAAATCGGCGACTGTCATTTCGGACACACCTATATAGTTGTCTCCTTTCTGATATATGACGGCAGTCACTGAATAACCCCTCTTGTTTGCAATCGTGATGGTCGCTTCTCTTGGAAGTGACATCACGCCATTCTCATAGTTGTCAGCCACGGAGACAGTGACTTCCACAGTGTTGCTCCCGCGGACCGGATCGACGTCAATCCAGTCAACCGGGACATCAATCATCCACTCTTCATCTGATGCAACAGTGAGAGTCTGAGGTTCAGCGTCCTTTGCGGCGAAAGTAAGACTAGGATCGCAAAGCAGCGCACTTGGCTTGACCATTTCCTCTTCCTGGCAACCCGCAAGCGAGACGCAGACAAGAGCGGCGCTGATACTGAATATTTTATTTAATAATTTCATATACAATAATATTTGCGGTTAAAAACAGTGCGCTATTCTTCTGAAAGGCCATCTTTCCAACCAGGGTTCTGCTTCAAGTTCTTGTTGAGTTCCCTGTCCTCGAGCGGAATAGGATACAGATAGTCCCTTGACTCGTCGAATGAGCGGGATTTGAGCCTGTGCATATCAATATAGCCGCTTCTTCCCTCACTCAGCACTATTCCGTTTGTGCACGGAACATTCTTTCCGTCGATTTCAATCTCCTGAATCTGAATCTTGTATGCAAGCTTGCTGTCCGGTGCTTTTGCGGTGTCGTAAAGAAGGATATCCGCAACTCCGTCACCAGTCAGGTCATATTCTCCAGGACCCGGGAAATAGATTCCCTGAAGCGGCTGCATGAAGCAGCGGCCTTCTTTCCATCTCACTATATCATCCCATCTGTTGCTGTCCTCAAGAACCAGCTCGATTGTTCTCTCCCTGCGGATCTCCAGCAAGGCTGCAAGATTGGAAGGATTCTTCTCGGCAAGAGTCCTGTAGCCATATCTTTCGGATACGAGATAAGGGTCGACAGTAAGGTCGTCAACAACCATTTTTGGCATCCCGACCCTCTCCCTTATCTTGTTGATGGACTTGTCCGCCTCAGCCTGCTTGAACTCGTTGAGCTCGGCCTTCGCTTCGGCGTAAATGAGATGTGCCTCCGCAAAGCGGTAAACAGGGATGTCATTGAAGGACATATCGACACGCTCGGCTGTCGGGTACAATGAACCGTCCATAACGTACTTGTCATACTGGAAGCCGGATGAAGTGACTGAGATGTCAGGACCTACCATAGTGTATTTGTCGGTTGTACGGACGTGGTCAGGCATCCTTATTATGGCTGCAAGCCTAGGGTCCCTGTCCTTGACTTCGTCCACGAACTGCATTGTCTCCCAGCCTTCCTTGTCTGTGAAACGGCTTCCATCCTTCATAAGGAAGGAATCTATGAACTTCCTGCTGAATCCCGGATTGCCCTGTGTGGACATGCAAGCATAGCCGGTGGCATTGTGGACGCAGGAAATAGGCTGGTCCATACGGATTGCGAGAATGTATTCATTCTTGTCCGCATCGACCTCGCGGAAAAGCTCTCCATAGTCAGGAGCCAGCGAATAAGGGGATTTGTCAAGAATCTCCTCGGCAGCTTCAGCGGCAAGACGGATGTAGTCTTCGCTCTTGAGACCCTCCGGGTACTCAAGTCCACGGTACTTCCTGTATGTACCCTCATAAAGGCAGAACTGGGCTTTGAGCATAAGAGCCGCCCATCTGTTCACCCTGTATGTGCTCACTCCGGAAGGAAGGGCCTCTATGGCCTCGTCAATGTCCTCAAGCATCTTGGACATCACGAACTCACGTGAATCCTGAGCCTTGTAAAGATCTTCATCTTTGGAACCTAGTTCCCTGTCGTACCATGGAACATCACCGAATCTCTTTACTTTCTCGTAGTAGAACCTTGCACGGAAGAACTTTGCAAGTCCGGTGTACTGTTTTACAACTTCCGGATCGTTGCACTTGTCCATATTGCCGAGCATTGTGTTGATCTTGCGGAGCTGGCCCCAACTCCATCCTCCAGAACCTACTCCGGTCGGGATTTCACGGGCAACTCCGCCCATAAGTTCGTCAGAAAGCACACCTTTCTGGAAAAATATATCAGACTGTCTCTCATATGGCTCTTTTGAGAACAGGTTGTCATAGAAAGAGTTGGAGAACAGCTTGAAATCCTGCTCGTTTCTGAAATAATTCTCAGGAACGAGCTTGTCTTTTGGGGTCTTGCCAAGGAAGTCGCAGGACGAAAGTCCAAGAACTATTGCCAAGACAGGTAAAATATATCTTTTCATTATCTTTCCTCCCATCTTTTAGAATGTAATATCTACGCCGAACATAATGGTCTTCTGCCATGGATAGGCGATAAAGTCGTCATCATCAGGACTATATACTCCCTCGCTATTCTTGCTTGTACCTCTGTAATATGTGGACTCCGGGTCCCAGTACTTCGTGTGCTTCTTCAGTGGCGACCAGTATGCAAGGTTCTCTCCCGAGAAGTAGAGCCTGATTTTGTCAACGTGGATGGCGTCCATCCATTTCTTTGGCAGTGAATAACCTACGGTGAGGTTCTTCAACCTCAGATAACGGCTGTTCTGCAGGTATCTCGTGTTAGGAAGCTTGAGTTCTCCTCCGGTTGAGGAGTATACGCGAGGCCTCGGGAAGTATGCGTCAGGATTCTCCTCAGACCAGCAGGTCTTGATGAAGTCCCTTGGCATAAATGCCGTATAATATGCGTATGAATACGAGCCCCAGAAAGGAATGTTCTTTCCGGAAGGATATACATAGTGGTTACCTACTCCCTGGAAGAATACGGATACATCAAAGCCCATCCAGTCAAAGCCGACATTGAAACCATACTGCATGCTTGGCAGGGAGTTTCCGATAATCTTGCGGTCACCCGGATCAGCCACAGTGTTCTTGCCGTATGAAAGGACATTGATGCCGTTAGGGCCTTCCTGCTTGTTGTCGAGATCGACATAGCGGAGGTCTCCTGCGAGGAATCCTCCCTGCATTCGGTTGTCTCCGATAAGGGAGAGGGCGTCAAGTACGTTTGCCTGGTAATTCTGGGCCTCTTCGTCGGTCTTGAACAGACCGTCGACAACGAATCCCCAGATTTCTCCAATTCTCTGGCCAGGATAATAGTCATTCAGGAGTTTGTCCTTGTTGTTGTCATATCTTGTGATATGGGACACGTAGTCGCTCAATGTCGCCCTCACATTGTAATTGAAAGGCTTTCCGGCGAGCCTGAATGAATCTCTCCAGCTGAGTGACAACTCGTATCCTTTTGTCCTCAGGTCAGCAGAGTTCTCCTTAGGGGCGTCAGCACCATATACCGCAGGGAGTGAGTTTCCTTTAACGAGCATATTCTTGGTGTCGCGAATGTAGGCCTCAGCTGTGAATTCGAGCCTGTCATTGAGAAATGCCGCATCGAGACCGACATTGTACTGCTGTGCGGTTTCCCAGGTGAGCTTGCTTGAGTTAGGGGCGGAAATACCCGTGTACTGGGCTCTGTTTGAACCCTCGCCAAAGGTATAATGATTGAAGGTGCTTACGCTCACTGTTCTCATATAGGCGTAGTCAGACACATTCTGGTTGCCAAGAGAACCGTATGAGGCTCGAATCTTGAGGTTGTTCACAACATTCTTTGCGGAACGGAAGAATGGCTCCTCTGAGATTCTCCAACCTATTGAGCCTGAAGGGAAGAGACCCCATCTATGGCCCTCTCCGAATCTTGATGTTCCATCATATCTTCCAGAGATTTCCGCAAGGTATCTGCCCTTGTAGTCATAGTTGATTCGTCCGAAAAATCCCATGAGCGCATACTCGCTCTGTCCGCCTGCGACCTCGGTGATAGTGGCGCCGGACTCATCCGGAACTACCAGATTCAGGTCGTTGAGGTACTCGTCAGATATATTCTTGCCTCTGGCCTGAACATTCTTATAATGGTATGTCTCAGTGCTGAAACCAAGCATCACCTTCAGGTTATGAGCATTCTTGAACGTGTCGTTATATGTAGCGAAAACGTTGCTGGACAGATAGTTGTATGTCCTATGGCGCTCAGTGAGGGCATTCTCTCCAGCACCAGTTGTATAAGCGTCGAACTCGTTAGGCCTGATACCGTATGGAATATTGACAGATCTGTAGCTGTCATCTCTCTGAACCCTTCGATAGGTTACGTTGGCTGTGATATTGAACTGTTTCACAGGAGTGATGACCATCTCGGCAGTGTTTGCGAAATTGAATTTCTTCTGGTCGTTCTTGTGCTTTCCCATGGAGAGAACAATCTGACGGCCGTTGGCAACGCTATAACCGGAAACGAGCGGGTTGGCATACAGACCTGTTCCGTCCGGGTTGAACAGAGGGAACGAGGCCGGACAATGCCTGAGATTGACGAAAATATCCTGGTCGTCAGATCCGTTGGCTCCGATGTATGAGTAATCTGAATTGAAGAAGGAGACATTGTCAGACACCTTCAGCCAAGGCTTCACGTTGGCATCTATATTGGCTCTAACATTCAGTTTCCTGAACTCGTCCGGATTGATCTTGTGAATACCGGACTGCTTGTCATAACCTGCGGAGAGGAAATACCTGACGGCCTTTCCACCACCGCTGATGGATACATTGTGCTGCTGTACGGGATGTCTGTCATTGAACAACTCGTGATACCAGTCAGTGTTGCAGTAATATACCCACTGCTCCTTGCCGTTTCTCACATCCTTGACCACCCACGGACGGTCAGGATGCTCTGTCTTGTCATTTACGCGGGCAAGGAGTTCGAGCATATCGTGCTCAGTGTAGTTGGTGTAATTCTTGTGGGCAGCCTGAGTCCTCCAGAATAGGTCAAGGGTATATACTGACCAGTATCCTCTATCCTCATAATCGGTCGAGGTGGTAGGCTCTTCCCATCCGAATTTTCCACTGTAGCGGATTTTTGCATGGCCGTCATCCGAGGTGCCCTTCTTTGTCGTTACCAGAATGACACCGAATGCGGCTCTCGCACCATAAACTGCTGCGGCAGCGGCATCCTTGATGACAGAGATGCTTGCGACATCATTTGGGTTCACATCTTCAATATCTCCGATAGCACCGTCAATAAGGGTGAGCGGAGCGGCATCGGAGTTGTTGATGGATGTGAATCCTCGGATGTTGAGCTTGCCGGTACTGCCAGGCGCACCCGACTTGGTGGTGATGTTGAGCCCAGGGACAGAACCTTGGAGCATTGTCACAAGGTTGTGTGATGAACGGTCTTTCAAGCTCTTGTCGTCAATGACAGAAACGGCACCGGTCAAATTTACCTTCTTCTGGGTACCGTAGCCCACTACAACAGTCTCGTTGAGAAGCATATTGTCCTCCTCGAGATAGACTACGATTGAAGTTTTGCCGGCAGCAACCTTGACGAGCTGGGAGGAATATCCCAGACAGGAAACATCCAGTGTGGCGTCAGAGGCTGGTACATTCAATGTGAAGCTACCGTCAACATCGGTCACTGTGCCTTGGTTGGCACTTCCGGAAAGAATTACCGCCGCGCCGATTACCGGCTGCTGATTGGTATCAAGAACTTTTCCTGATACCTGCCTGTTCTGTGCGAAGGCGCTTGTGAAGCAGACCGTCGAAAGAACAAAGGCGACAGCTAATGATTGTAATACTCTCATACGATTAGCGTGTTAATAAAATAAGGTTAATTATTATGTTGGTATTGATGTAATCAGAATTTGTATGTTTCCACGGAGAAGGTCTTCGGGCGTTTCATGGACTCCTTAAAGACGTTTCCGAAACGGTCTGTCACCTTTATTTCAAGAGTGGAACTTGAGTTTGATGCCTTCACTTTCCACATATGGCTGGTGGTGGTCGTCTTGAAAGTAGGACTTGTCGTCTTTTTCATTGCCGGGGCTGAATATGTGACGAGGTGAAGAGGGTCGTAGACAGTAACCTGCGTGACATCCAGTTTTGTCCCGTTCTCGGTCACTTCAATCTTCCATTGCGGGTCATAGTTCCAGATATTGATGTATACTTCATTGTCAGTGCTGGTTGAACTCCACGTTGACGCGAGCTTGTTGAATGCATTCTTGTATGTGTCGTCAGCTGAGGCATCCATATACTTGTCTGCCGTGATGGTCATCTGGTTCCTGTCATAGGTCCTGAACTGGAAGTCAGTGTCTTTGCCGATAGGCTTGAACGCCCATTTGAAATCGGTTCCGCTGACTTCGAAAATCTGGTATCCTCCAGGAGCTCCGTCCTGACCTATGTGTATTCCCGGGAAATTCTTTCCGGTCCACCACCAGGTGGCGCAGGCTGCCCCACTATTGTGCTCATAATGGGTAGCGGCTATGCTGTTGTTCACTTTGTGCGTATGTCCGGTTATGACCTGTACATTCTGATAACCATTGACGGCGGCTGCTACTGCGATCTTGTCAGCTTCTGGAAGAGAATACAGTGGAGCATGCATTGAAAGAACTATGGACTTGCTTTTCGGAACGAGAGCCAAATCTTTTTTCAGCCAGTTGATGTTTTCATCCGAAAGGTCGGCTATGTGAACTCGTGAATCCGAGTCCCCTGCACCGGTGTTGTTTGCCACGATGTCATCCAGGATAACGTAATGAACGTCCCCTATGTTGAAGGAGTAGTAAGTAGGAGCTATGATTTCCCTCCAGTACCTGGCGCAGTCCAAGTCACCTTTCACTCCGGACAGGCAGGCGTGGTCGTGGTTACCGATTGTATTATATACTGGAATGGAATTAATCTTGTTGAGATATTCAAGCGCTTTGTTCAAGTCGAAGTTCCTGGTTTCCCAATAGATGTCCCAGGAAATGTCTCCAAGCGTCATGGCGTAAACTTTCCGTCCGCTGTTGGCTGCGATATATGTGTTAATGTCAGACACGAACTGAAGATACTGGTTGAGGTCATTGTTTGAACTGGTTCCCCTGTTCGCAAGGTGCAGGTCTCCAATAGCCAGCATAACGTGGTCGGACTGGTCTCCGGCATCAATCAATGTGAAGTCTACCCGTTCAGGGACAGAGGCCGCGGCGTGCAGTGTATAATGGATTTTTGGCTGGGTACCGATGCAGGATGCCTCATAGCCACTTGGCAAGGATACAAACACATAGCCCAGCTTCTTCTCGGACTTGATCTGGTATACGCCATCTGAATCTGTTGTCACAACTTCGAATCCGTCGGATACGACAACATCCTTGATGCCTTTCCCGTTGCAGGTTACCCTTCCGTAAACAGTGCTTCCCGCCGCCGGTTCGACTCCGTCGGAAATCAGGAGGGTCGTCTTCCCCATCTGCTTAGTGACCTCCCCCCTGCGGACAAAAACCGTATAGCTGTCGGCGAAATAGCCGTCGAAGAGCCTGACAGTTACATATTTGGGCGAAATGTCGGCAATAGCGCAGCTGTGCTCCTTGCCGGAAGAGTCTTCGAAAATGAAGACATCGGTACTAGCCGGTGCCTTGCTGAACATGATGCGAAACTGGACCAGGCCATCCGCTCCCACCGTAATGCTGGAAGGAATGTCAAGCTGGACATCAAATGAGCCTGTATTGTCCTTCTCTCCCGTACTGCAGGAAACGACGAAAAGGATACCAATTATGGCACCAACCAAAAGATATGAGAATTTCTTCATGTTTATTTATGAGTATGTTCTGTAATAAAGCAACGCAATTGAATCCCGCATTCTCAGAATCAGGATGGAATTGCGAATTGAAAGTAAAAAACGAAACAACTAAACCAATTTCCTACCCGTTCCGGTTACATTTCGAAACAAAGATAACGCAAAAAATGTTTTAGTCCAAATATTTTTTACTTGAATAGGACCTCTCAAAGAAAGTTATTATAAACAACAGCGAAATTTTAATAAAAAATTCATAGAATTGAACATTCTACGGTCCCCACGAATACAGCCGGACCGGTGAGGAATACATCCACGGCTGAAAATTCAGGACTTTCTCCCGGGCGGAGAGTGAGGGCTGGGGTGAATGTCACCTGGAGGTCGGCAATACGGGCCCGCACGGAGCAGACGACAGGTTCCGGTTCCGTGACTGTGTCCGGTTCTCCCGAGCGATTGTATCCGGCAGAGGAGTCCGCACGGCTGACTGCAACACGATAGGCTATCCAAGAGGCCATGGCGGAGGCGGTGATGCCGGTTCCGCAGGCAAGGGTCTCGTCCTCGACCCCCTTCTCGTACGTGCGCACGACAATGTCCCGGGGCGTATTGACCTTCACGAAGTTCACATTGACCCCCACCGGGGCGAACCTCGGATCATGCCTCAGCGGGCGGCCCTCCCCCACAACATCCAGTTTGTCAATATCTTCCACGAATCTTACCAGATGTCTTGTACCTGTATCGAGGAACCAGTCGCAGGACCTGTCCCCGTAATAAGGCTTTGCTCCGCTTACATTCTTCATTCCCAGACGGACAATTCTCGCCGCATTGGTGAAAGCCTCAGCCTCGCCGGAGAGAAGTTCCGCCTCGTGCGGGCCGTCAGGGGCCTCGAAACGGAAATTCTTGTAACCGAGATCCGCAGCGAAGGCCACAATGCACCTGCCCCCGTTGCCGCACATCATGCCGCCGGAGCCGTCGGAATTGTAATAGCGCATACGGAAGTCATAGTCTCCGCTCTCCTCAAGCACCATCAGACCGTCCGCCCCGAATCCGGTATGGCGGTCGCACAATGAGGAAATACGCTCCGCACTTAGGTCAATCGAAGCACCTCTGCCATCGGCAATGAGAAAGTCATTGCCGGCCCCGTGATACTTATAGAATTTCATCGGCTATAAATGTTTGGTACAATAATGTGGTTATCAGCGGGATGCGGCCAGCTTTTCCGAGACTATCCTGCAGAGAAGGCGGACGCCCTCCCTGAGCCTGTCCGGAGTCATGAACGAGAAGTTCAGCCTCATCGTATTGAGCCCGTTGCGGCTTCCGCCCTTGTGAATCGCCTCCACGAAATCTGTGAAGAACATATTGCCGGCCACGTAGGCCACTCCTGCAGAGAGGGCCGTGTCGTAGAATGCCATCGAGTCGAAACCCTCAGGCAGGGTCAGGAAAAGAAAGAGACCGCCTTCTGGATGAGTCCAGCTCACTCCTTCAGGCATATTCTTCTCCAATTCCTCCAGCATTATGTCCCGCTTTTCCCTGTATGATTCAATGCTTTTCTTCAGGTTGGCGTCCAGCCTGCCGGAAGTCAGGAACTCGGCAGCAAGATACTGGTCAAATACCGGCGGGCAGAGATCCAGAGACTGCTTGCAGAGATATACCTGATGCAGAAGGTCGGGATGTCCGAACATCCAGCCGAGCCTGAGGCCCGGACACATTATCTTGGAGAATGAACCGAGGTGTATGGTCCTGTCCGGAGCGATGGAATATATGGAATCGACCGGCTCGCCCTCGTACCTGAGTTCCTTGTAAGGGCAGTCCTCAATGATGATGAAGTCGTGCCTGTCAGCGAGTTGCGCAAGCACCTTCCTCTCCTCCAACGTCAATGTCTCCCCTGACGGATTCTGGAAATCCGGAATCATATACATCAGTTTCAGCCGTTTCCCGGAAGACTTGATGCCGGCTATGGCAGCCTCGTAGGCCGCCCTGAACTCCTCAATGTCAGTCCGTCTGGCCACTCCCACCATCTCAGCCCTGTAGGACTTGAATGACTGGAGAGCGCCCAGATAGGTAGGATTGGAGGTCAACACGACATCGCCCGGGTCCAGGAATACCCTGGCGCAGACATCAATGCCCTGCTGTGAGGAAGTGGTTATCTGAATCCTTTCGAGAGGCTCCCCGAAACGGGCCGAAATCGCCTCCCTTAGTTCCGTGACTCCCTGTGTACCACCGTATTGGAATGCCTTCGGGCCATATTTTGCCAGCACTTCCCTCATTGTCTCGCCCATCGATTCCACCGGCAGGGCATCGGGAGACGGATATCCTCCGGAGAGGGAATATATGCTGTTGATATCCACCTTCTTGAAAATCTCCCTGGTCGGGGATCCCACGAAGGCTTCCGTATCCTTTGAAAAGAATTTTCCGTAATCCATAGACTATCTCAACAAGTCTTCAAGCACGGTGGAGGCATCTGTCTTGCCATCCCTGTACTTCACGATCACAGGAGTATAGAGATGAATGCCGGCCTCGGCTCCCGGGCCTTTGGTCACAGGCCTGCTTCCGGCCACGACGACGGCGTCTTCCGGAACCACCATCCTGCCATCCGCATCAGGGCGTATCCAGCATCCGTTCACGGCATCGTAAAGAGCTGTGGATTTGTTGATTATCACGCCTGAACCAAGCACGGCCCTCTCCTTCACGAGAACTCCCTCATACACTCCGCAATTGCCTCCGATGAAGACATTGTCCTCAATGATCACAGGCAATGCGCCGACCGGCTCAAGCACTCCGCCTATCTGGGCGGCAGCAGCAATGTGGACGTTCTTGCCGACCTGCGCACAGGAACCCACAAGTGCATGGGAATCAATCATTGAACCCTCGTCCACGTAGGCTCCGATATTGACATATGCAGGAGGCATCATGATCACGGAAGGGGCCAGATAGGCTCCCCTCCTGACAGAACTTCCGCCAGGGACGATACGGACCCTGTCCTCCACGGTGAATCGCCTTGCAGGTATGGTGTCCTTGTCAATGAAGGACAATCCGCCCTCCGACATATCGGTCAGCTTTCCGAGACGGAAACCGGTGAGAATCATCTCCTTGATCCAGGAGTTGACCTTCCACTCACCATCAACTTTCTCCGCAACCCTTATCTTTCCGGCCTCGAGATCCTGGCAGACCTTGAGAAATTCATTCATTTCGCTGTTCATACTAATTTCTATTTGGAATAATTGCCCACAATGCCGGCGAGGAGATCCCTGGTCGACTGCACTGCCTCGGTGAGCGGAAGACGCATCTCAGGGGTGCAGAAGCCCATTAATGAAAGGGCGGCCTTGACCGGAATAGGATTGCTCTCGACGAAGCAGGCATGATAGAGAGGCATGAGCTCATTGTTCAGAGCCACGGCTTTCGCCATGTCCCCGGCCGCTGCGGCATCAGCGAGGGCCTTCATCTGTGAAGGTGCCACATTGGACGCCACGCTGATGACACCGTCGCAGCCGGAAGCCATCAGTGGCAGGGTCTGGTCGTCATTGCCGCTCAGGACAGTGAATCCCTCCGGAGCCTGCCTGCGGATATCGATAATCTGGGTCACATTGCCCGATGCCTCCTTGACGGCACGGATATTCGTAATCTGCGCCAGACGGAGGACAGTCGAGGTCTTCATGTTGGTACCGGTACGTCCGGGTACATTGTAGAGGATGACATCCCTGTCGGCAGCCTCTGCTATTGTCTTGAAATACTGATAGATACCCTCCTGTTCCGGCTTATTGTAGAATGGCACGACCACGAGGTAGGCATCCGCCCCGAAAGGGTCGAGCAGCCTCATGTTGCGTATCGTGGCGGCCGGAGAATTGGAGCCGACTCCGGCGACTATCGGAAGTCCATTGCTCTCTTCCTTTGTGATTTTCAATATATTGACCTTCTCCTCATCTTCGAGGCAAGGAGTTTCCGCAGTGGAGCCGAGCGGGACCAGGAAATCGACCCCGGCCTCGACCTGTCTCCTGACAAGTGCCCTGAAGGCATCATAATCCACCTTGCCGTCCCTGAACGGGGTTACGAGCGCCGTTCCGAGACCTCTGTACTCTCTTCTCATAAGCCTAAAAACAAATCCTTGAAATCATTGACCAGTTCTACATTCTCCCCGGCTGCGGCTTTCTCCGCAATCTCGTCGGCCATTCCCGCAGCGACTACCGCACCTTCAGCGAAGCCCTGCCTTGAGAATGCCTCGTGCTCGAAAGTGAGCCTGTCGCAGCTTCCCTCGAAGCCTACGGTATGGATGCCGGCGAGCTCTCCCACGCGGACCGAGGCCACATCTGTGTGCAGGCCCATATTCGCATCCACGCAGGCTGCCAATGTCTTGGCTGTGCCGCTTGGGGCGTCCAGTTTATGACAATGATGCTTTTCCACTATGTAAGGGGCGTATCCGCCTGCCTTCGCAAGAAGCCTCGATGCGATGTCTACTGCGGCGGAGAGCACATTGACCCCTACGGAATAGTTGGAGGCCCATATCATCGGAGTCCCGCATTTGCGGAAATAATCGGAGACCTCCTCCCTGATATCATACCAGCCTGTCGTACCGATGACGGCAGCCTTGAAATTTTCCGCGATGAACTTGTAGTTGGCCCTGAAGGCCTCCGGAACAGTGAAGTCCACGCATATGCATTCACGTGCAAGTTCCTTGTCCACAGAGGTGATGTCCTCGCTCCAGCCGGCACACTCGATACCGCGCTCCCTGAGGACGCTCTCCACCATCTTTCCCATACGGCCGTAGCCGCTTATAAGTACCTTCATATAGTTTTCACATCCAAATGTTAACCTGCAAATATAACTATTTTTTCAGTCAAGGTCAACCGAAATATTCGCAGTGAAGTGCAGAGACAATGCTCTTGGCTACGGCCTTGTCCACTACCACGCTGACGCTCAGCATTGAAGGACTTGCGGACAGCATATGGACAGGGGCGGATTTCTGCAGCAGGGCAGACAGCACTTCGTGCGACGAGGCTACATCCCGGCCGACCACGGATACGAGGGCCTTGTCAGTCAGGACCTGGACCTCATATTTCTCCCTGAGACGCCTTACAGCATTGTCGGAAGCGGTTTTACCCACCTCCAGGACAATGTTGAGCGATGATTCGGAGACAGTTTCCGGTCCGCTCTTCAGGCCTTCGGAAGCGAGAACCTGATAAACGTCGGCAAGCATCGCGGCGGCCCCGCCGGTTTTCGGGGAAGTGATTCTGAGAAATTCCACTTCCTCATTGAGGGCAATGCTTTTCGGCCCTGCGCCTTCCCCGCTGAAAGAGACCTCGGAGCCCTGGCCCTCAGGGTTTGCGGAATTCAGGACGACAACGGGAATGCCCCTCTTTCTTGCAGGCTCAATGGTCAGCGGATGGAGCACCCTGGCGCCGAGAGAAGCCATCTCCGCAGCCTCGTCATAAGACAGCCTGGCTATCCTTCCGGTATCGGAAACGATTCTCGGGTCTGCGGTGCGGATACCATCCACATCGGTCCAGATTTCCACTCTGGATGCATTCAGGGCCATTCCGAATATGGCGGCTGAATAGTCCGAGCCCTCAAAGCCGAGCACTGAAGGGAAGCCTTCCACAGATGAGGCAATGAAGCCCTGGGTCAGGATTACGGACGCTCCTTTGGACAATGCGGGATATTCCCTCCTGACATTGGCCTCGGTAGCCTCCAGATCAGGTGCGGCAGACATGTAGTTGCAGTCGGTCACCATCATTCTCCGGGCATCGGCCCAGTGGCAGGACAGGCCTGCGGCATTCATTGCGGCAGAGACAATTACCGAGGAGAGCAGCTCTCCCGTGGAAACGATGCGGGCATAGCTTCTCGGAGAGAGTTCGGCAATGCGGAATACGCCGTAAACGAAGTCCTCGAGTTCGTCGCAGAGCTGTCCGATACGTTCAAGGCAGTCCTGGAGCAATGCAGACCCTTCCGGAAGCAGTTCGGCGGCAAGGTCGCAATGCCTTTTCCGCAATGCTGAAAGAAGTTCCCTGAATTCGTCCTCCCGCCTTCCCTGGGCCGCCTCGGCAATGCTGCACAGCTGCCTGGTGACTTTTGACAAAGCTGAAACCACTACAAGCGGCTTCTCAGCCATTCTCCCGCGGACAATGCCTATGACTCTGCGGATGGCCTCGGCATTCTGAACGGAGGTCCCTCCGAACTTCATTATTATCATAACGCTATTATGCTTGAAATCATTCTCTTATACTGTTCGACAGCCTTTCTGAGCTCACTCATCAGGACATATTCCCGGTCGGTATGCGCTACAAAAATAGAGCCCGGCCCGCACATCGCCCTGTGAGTGAAGCCGGTCAGCCTCGGGGTGTCGCTTCCGAATGAGACCGGCGCGGTATCATAGCCAGGAAGCACGTCATATTTCATAGGGGTGTCACCGCCGAATGCCTCGACTTCAATGCCGGGGAATGTTTCTGCCCACTCCTGAGGAAGGGCTGAGACAATGTCGTCCGATGCTGCCGTGGTCCTGAAATACAGCCTGAACGAGAGTTCCGGACAGAGTATGTTCTGCGGATTTCCTGCCGAGAGGCAGCCTATGTTCCAGGTGGTTTCCCCCAGCACAGGGTCAATAGGCAATTCCCTGTTTTTCAACGTATTGACAAATTCATTGAAATCCAATACGGCGCTGTGGCCGAGATGCGGATAGCCCGAGTGGCAGGCCTTGCCGCGCATTGTGATGCGGAAGGACTTGGTTCCCTTGGATGCGGATACCATCCTGTTGTCAGTCGGCTCTCCCACTATGATCCAGTCCCCTCCCGGGCAGTCCCTTGTCCAGGCCTTTGCACCGTATGAACCGGTCTCCTCCCCGGCCAGGAGCAGGAGGCCGAAACTGCCTTCGAATCCTGATTCCGCCAGTTCCAGACAGGCTGTCATCATTGAAACAATCTGGCCCTTGGCATCGCAGGAACCTCTTCCTGTTATGAGAATGTCGTCAGTCTCAGCGGTTTTTCCGTCAGGCAGCACGGCTCCGGCACTTATTTCACTGAATGCCGGCGGAATGTATGGCGGGACAGTGTCCAGATGGGTACAGAGGCATACCTTCGGCATTTCATCCTCCCTGCAGCCCCAGGTGCAGAGGAGGTTCTGTGTCCCGTCGCCCACTTCATGCCTGCGTATCAGAGGCATCCTGCCTGATGCCCCTCCGGCGCCAGACTCCCGACGCAATACCGACTCCATCAATTCCGCAAATCCCCTCTCCATCCTGCTGGTGGAATCCACGGAAAGAATTTCCTTGAATAAATCTGTCATTTCCATTTGACAAAAATACGAATTGTTGGTCAAATAATGCACTATTTGAGTCCTGCAAGTTTGTTTTTTCGGAAAGTAATGATATATTTGGCTGCGTATAACTTAAAGCCGCCCTTAAAAACTGTTGCTGTCACACCGACCGTCGCGAGTGGATGTGGTGGCTGTTTTTTTGGTCGGCGTGAAAAGGGAGTGATGAGATGAACAAGGAAAATGATTCGGTAAAAAGGGTGAAGTTCGGCAATTTCAAGCTTTCGGAACATGCTATCTGCGTCGGCGACATTGTCGTGCTGGATGACAATCTGGACAGCGAATGGGCGGAAATGAAGCCGGACAATCCGCGCAAGAAAGATGTTCCTGCAAAGTTGATGGCTGCTTTCTGCATAATCTGTCTGGAAGGAAAGATGAGTTTCACCATCAATCAGAAGGATTATGAACTCGTCAGGAATTGCGGACTGATATGCATGCCCGGAGCCATTGTGGAGCACATTGTGTTCACGCCTGACTGCAAGCTGATAATCGGCGCCATTTCCGAGAGGAATTTCGGAAAGGCGATAATGCAGAGTGCCGGCATAGTCCGCAAATGGCTCATTAAGAACAACGGAATCGGCATAGTGAATTATCCGGAGAGCGTGAGGGAGGCTTTCGTCCAGAGTTATTCCCTGTTCAAGCGGCTTTGGCTTTTCTCCGGCATCAAGGAAAAGTATGCGCAGGATGCGGCCATCGGTTTCTTCTATTTCGCCAGTGCGATTTTCGCTTCTATAATGTCGGACCAGGTGGACATAAACATAGAGGAAACCAATATTTCGAGGAAGAAGGAGCTTGCAGTCAGATTCCTCAATGATGTGCACGAGTATTGCAGCACCGAGAGGTCTGTGGCCTTTTATGCCGGAAGATGCTGTCTTTCGCCTAAATATTTCGCCAGAATCATTACCGAGAGTCTCGGGAAGAAGCCGGGAGACATCATCAAGGCGAGCGTTATTCTGGAGGCGAAGGTTCTGCTGGTTTCGAATGACTATTCGGTCCAGCAGGTCAGCGACAAGATGAATTTCCCTAATTCGTCGTTTTTCTGCAAGTATTTCAAGTCGGCTACGGGGTGCTCGCCGCGGCAGTATCAGCTTTATGGCGAAAAGGCGATAGAAAAGGGCCAGTAGTTACTGGCCCTTTTCTATCGCCTTCGGCTTCGTATCCCCAGTCACTTCAAATTCGGATAATACTTTCGAGGTCAGATTCTCTTACGAAGACTGAGCGCAGCCGCAGCTATGGACTGACAAGGAAGGAAATACGAACCGGAAAGTATTCAAGATTACTTAATATATCCCACCATTGATGGAGATTACCTGGCCGGTGATGTAGGCGGCGCGGTCGGAAACCAGGAAGGCAACGAGGTCGGCCACCTCCTCGGGCTCGCCGAAACGCCGGGCCGGGATAGTCTTCTTCAGCTCAGCCTCGTCCAGGCCCTCCACCATATCAGTACGAACGAATCCCGGTGCCACAGCATTGACAGTAATCTTCCTGGCGGCCACTTCCTGAGCCAAGGCCTTTGTAGCGGCGATTATTCCACCCTTGGCGGCGGAATAGTTGGTCTGGCCAGGCAGGCCCTTCAGACCAGAGAGAGAAGTCACGTTGACAATCCTGCCGCATTTATGAATGACCATCGGCTGCAGGACGGGCCTGGTGACATTGTAGAAGCTGTCCAGATTCGTCTTCATCACTCCGAACCAGTCCTCCGGCTCCATCCAGAGCAGGAGATTGTCCCTGCGGATGCCCGCATTGTTGACCAGAACGTCAATGTATTCGTCCGGATGGGCCTCCTGCCAGGATTTCAGCGCAGCCGACGTCTCTGCAATATCGCCCACATCGAATTTGAGGAGTTCACCTGTACCGCCGGCGGATTCCACCAGGGAAAGAGTCTCCCGGGCAGCAGCCTCATTGGAGACATAGTTGATTATGATATGGCGCCCCTCTGAGGCAAGTCTGACACATACAGCCCTTCCAATTCCGCGGCTACCGCCGGTCACAAGTACATTGCTTATCATATTATCTTAATTATCAATCATTTGCCAAAATTTCCGAAGAAAGGTTCTCCAGACCCGGCATTGCAGAGCAGGTCAGAACCGAAGTCATTGATACTCCGAGGATTCCGTGGAGATTCAGGCTCTGCCCGGTCAGGAAGAGATTCTCCAGCGGAGTCCTCGGCGAGAGGACTGTCGCCAGAGGATTCCGGCAATCCCTGAATGCTCCGAAGGCGGAGCCTCCTGCCGTCCCCGTGAAATCCTTCCAGGTAAGCGGACTGCTGGTCCAATAACGGTCAACCGCATTGTCCAGTCCCGGCAACGCCTTGGAAGCCAGCCCAATGCATCTTTCCGCACATTGACGTTTCATCTCCCCATACGCATCATCCCTGCCACCCAGAGCCATCCCTTCCATAGGCGTGAGGATGTCAAGCGAGCCGGCGAAACCGTCGGAGACATCGGCCGCATTGAAATGCACCATCACCTCATCTCCACCCCGGCCGGAGATATGCCATGGATCGCAGTTCTGCCCAGTGACAATGACATTGCGGTTCAGATAAGGCATTGCCCCCGGCTTGAGGGCGACATTGACAGTGAACATTCCACGGGTATTGCCGAGACCCGTCATCCTTGACCTGTAAATCCTCCTGAAAGCCCTGCATTCATCCACCATCCCTATCGCAAGGGATGGATGCACGTCCGAGATGACATAGTCCACAGGCATCTCAATAATCTGCCCGTCCTTCTTGACATCCAGTGAAACGGCCCTGCCGATGCCGTCGGTGCGGATTGACGTCACTTCAGCTCCCGTCATCAGATCTCCGCCGTCGCTTTCCAGTGACTTTATCAGAGCAGCGGCAACGGCAGCTCCGCCCTCAGCCTTGCCACACGTCCGGCCCAGTCTCCAGGAACTACTTATGAATGAGCTGTTTATCTGAGCGAAAACATAGAGAGGAAGACTCTCGGGACGCAGGTCCATATTGAATGCCGAGGCACAGGAGACCAGGCGGACAAGTTCAGGCTCCGCCAATGTTTCCTGAAGATATTCAGCGGCGGAAACCCCGAAAAGCGGATTCATCCCGGTTTCCGGACGGAAGGCATTGAAAATATTGTCCCCGACATCCTTCAGCAGCCCCACATATTTCCGGATGCCTTCCCGGCAATGCGGAAAAGTACGGCACAAACTATCCTCGTATGCCCCGTAGCCTGTCGGCAGCGCATATTTTTCATTTCCAATGAGAACCTCCGCGGCGAAATCCCTGTCCAGAGGCCTCCAGGGCAGGTTCATCAGCCCAAAATACGAAAACAGCCTGCCGAGCGGCTCCCCCTCGCCGAGACTTCCGACGTAGTGAAAACCGGTGTCGAAGGTATGCGTCATTCCCCGGGAGTCCTTCCGGGTGAATGTCTGAAGGGCTCCTCCCGGCACATTGGCCTTATCCAGGACAATGACTCTGAATCCCCTGCGCGCAAGAATGCAGCCGCACTCAAGTCCGCCGGGACCGCTTCCGATTATCGCCACCGTCCTGTCCATCTCAATCCTCCTTTATGAAAATCTTGATCTGCCCGCCAGCAATGCGGACTCCGTCAATGAAGGATTCCGTCTCGACCAATGACATTCCGAACGCCTCCCCGAGCAGCCTTACCCTCGTCCTTATGCATTCGCCCGTTCTTGGCAGACGCTCAATGCGGAAATTCCTGATTTCCCCGATGAGACCGACGCGGGGCTCCTCCCCCGCCTCAAAATATCTGTATCCCGAGAAAGCCGCGGCACTCTGGGCGGAATGCTCAATGATGCCCGGCTCGATCAGATGGCCATCCAGGCAGAAAACATTGTCCTCCGAGACCGCAAGCCCGGTTTCCGCGCTGTCGCCTCCGGCACTGTACAAAGTGTCGACCATAATCATAGGCGGTCTCTGCGGCAGAAGACGGAGAATTGATTTCCCGCTTGACAAAATGTTCCCGTCCATAGGCCCTTATAGCTGCAAATTCCTGATTACCAGAGACGAATTCGTTCCTCCGAATCCGAATGAATTGGAAAGGAAGGTATCGAAATGCTTGCGCACCAGCCGGCCTGGTATCAGAAGCCTTGCCGAATCCTCGTCGGGATTCTCAAAGTTCAGACTGGCGGCGATGAAGTCATTCTTCATCATCAGAATCGAGTAAATGACCTCGCTCGCCCCCGCCATCCACATCTCGTGTCCGGTCTGGGACTTGGTGCTGGTCACCTCCACCGTACGCTCGCCGAAGACATTGAAAATCGCCTTGGCCTCATTGGCATCGCCGACGTGGGTGGATGTGGCGTGGGCATTGATATAGCCTATTTCCGACTTGGAGATTCCGGAACGGCGTACAGCCATCTCGAGTGAGCGGCTCGGGCCGTCCACATTAGGGGATGAAATATGGTCTCCATTGCTCGAGAAGCCGTAGCCCAGCACCTCCGCGATAATCGGGGCTCCCCTTCTCACGGCGGAATCGTAGTCTTCAATGATGACTGTGGCGGCCCCTCCTCCCGGCACAAGTCCGTCCCTGTCCCTGTCGAAAGGACGGCTGGCAGCGGCGGGATTGTCCTCCCTGGTCGAGAATGCCGATATTCCGTCAAACGAACCGACTGCGAAAGGATTGACTTCCTGGGCACCTCCGCAGACCACCATGTCCTGCAGGCCGTTCTGGATCAGAAGCGCACCGAGACCTATGGCGTGGGAGCCGCTTGCGCAGGCCCCGGAAACAGTGAGGTTGATGCCCTTGAGCTTGAAGATGCAGCCGAGGTTCATTGTCACAGTGCTGTTCATCGACTGGAAGATGGCCCCGGAGCCGCAGAGGGTCGTGTCCTTCTTCTCACGCATTATATCCACGGAGTTGACCACCGGAACCGTCGAGCTGTCATTGCCATAGAGGAGGCCGACCTCGTGCGCATTGAGATAGTCCTGGTCAATGCCGGCAGCCTTCAGGGCATCCCTGGTGGCACAATATGCATACTTGGCCTGCTGCGGCATGAACACCCGCTGCGAGCGGCTGAGCTCTTTCCGGAGGTCGGGCTCCGGAACATAAGCCGTAAGGGACGACCTGAACCCCATCTCTTTCCTTTCCGGGTCGGATACTATTCCGGACTTCCCGGCATACAATGAATCCCTCACCTCATCCAGCGTGGTGCCGAGGCAGGAATAAATGCCCATTCCGGTTATTACTACTCTTCTCATCATTCGATTTTCAGCATTTAGACCGATGCATCATAATTCCGCACCGGAACAGCTGCAAATATAATGTATTTTTCAGTATGGTCCGGCCACGGAGAGTGACAAGGTGACAGAAAAAGCGGAAAGTCCGGGACAAACCCGCGGACTTTCCGCCTGTCTTATGTCTCAGACGCCCCTGACTCCCCTGCGGGGAAACTGCGGAGCATCTTTCCTGAAGCCTAATTATTCAGCCTTTCCGTTGGAACCGAGAACATTGATGATCTTGTGCTCGTAGAGCTTCTTCATCTCGTCACGTGC
>SAMEA3663025__coassemble_326_pt1 | contig 50542 bp, 39 predicted proteins | sample SAMEA3663025__metabat2_low_PE_053 | metagenome-assembled genome bin SAMEA3663025 (sample SAMEA3663025) | pig gut metagenome | biome: pig gut; feature: pig-associated habitat; material: faeces | place: France | collected 2012
AGCCTGCCAGCAGGGCGGAATCCTTCAGGGCTGCCATGACATCGGCGGAATCGAGGAGCATCTGCCGGCTGATCTTCCGGGCCAGGTCTCCCCGCTTGCGGATTGCCCCTGAAATGACAAGATTCACAGGGGTCTGCCATCCTCCCTTCAGCATTCGCGCCACGTAAGTACTTGTATTGGACGTGGATATAGTATAATGTCCCGGCTGAATCCGGGATGCCTCGGGAGAAATCGGAAGGAGTCCCTCCTCCCTGAACGCCCTCTCCAGGCTCCTCGGCCTTATGACGATTCCGCTGTCCACAAGTTCCTCAACGATGTCGAGGGCATTCATCTTGGGATAGACGTAAATCTCCATCCCTCCGCTGAAATTCGGGAGTTTCCTGTCCACATATTTCCTGCCGACAATGAAGCCGGCTGCTGCGGCAAGTGCCAGAAGTACCGCCAATGCCGCAATGACGCTGTTTCTTGCTGATTTTTTCATACTTCAAGTCTATCTTAAGATGAACTCGTCCCCCGGCTGGGAAACATAGCCTTCCCCTCGCCCGTTCATTTTGCACAAATTCTTGAGTTTCAATCCAAAACGTTGCGAGAGATCCCTCATTGTCTCTCCCCCTTCGTCGGAAATGTACTTGTCCATTCCCCTGGCCGCCTTCGTCTTCTTGGCCTGGATATAGACCACCTCCCCGGTCATGAGAGTACGGTTGGATACGGCATCATTGAACCTGAGAATCTCCTTAGGGAAAAGGTCATATCTGGAGGCTATGGAGGAATAGGTCTCACCCTCATTGGCATAGACGAATTTCACCCCGTTGACGGAATAGATTTTCCTTGACAGGGAGAATGAGAATTTCTCTCCCAGTTCCTCCTGCGTCAGCCGCCTTGGCTCCTCGATGGAATGCGGGGACTCCGGGATTACGGCCGTTTCCGGCTTCACACCGTCTGACTTCTTCTGTCTTTTCCGCCTCTCTGCCTTCTTTCCGGTTTCCTTACCGCTCTGGCCGGGAGCAGCGGAAGTCAGTGTATCATAATCATATAATTGATAATCCTCAATAATCTTGATGAGTTTTGACGGATAAGCAGGATCAGTCGCATATCCGGCCTTCTTCAATCCGTGTGCCCAGGCCTTGTAATCGGTAACCTCATAGTCGAACAGGAACTTGTACCTGTCCCTGTACCTCAGAAAATCCGAATGGTCCCTGAAACTCTCGTCCGCCGAGGCATAGACCCTGAAGCATTCCCCCTTGGCGTCATCATCATAATACATCTTCTTTCCGGTCCAGTCGTGGCATTTGATGCCGAAGTGGTTGTTGCCCTTGACCGCCAGTTCAGACTGCCCGTACCGGGACTCCAGCAGGCCCTGTGCCAGTGTAATGCTGGCCGGCACGCCGCTCCTGTACATTTCCCTTACAGCCGTGGCCGAGTACTTCCGGATATAATCCTCCTGAGGGGTGACAGCGGTGAACGCCGACACGACCAGGGCTGAGATCATCAGCATTGATATTGAAAACTTGCGCATATCTACAGCTACGTTTACTCAAATATAATACTAAATCTCAAATACATCCCCATCCATAGCCGCATAAGTCTCCGGGAAAATGGTACGGCACTCCTCCTGATACCTGGCGGCGTTGCGGCAGCGGGAGGAATAATGGCCTATGACCAGCTTGCCGGCACCGGCCTCCAGGGCGCAGCGGGCGGCCTGGAGAGTGGTGGAATGATGTCTTGAGGCTGCCTGGTCAGCCATTGCGTCGAGATATGTCGCCTCGTGATAGAGGAGATCGACACCCTTGACCCAGGTGGAGAGCTCGGGGAACGGGGCCGTGTCGCTGCAATAGGCATAGCTCCTCGGGACGTATGGGCGATAGGCCACCTCGTCATTCCGGATGAGGAGAGGCTCGTCGGTTCCGGAATGGCGGACAAAGCCGTTCATGAACGAAGCCCCGTCATCAGGGCCGGCAGGACGGAGAATGTCCTCGCCTCTCTTGATGGCGCCTATTTCACTGAGTGTCAGATTGTAGCATTCAACAGCCTCCTTCCTGACATTGAGCTGGGGCATCTTCTCCCTGAAGAGATAGCCGTAAGTCTCTATCTTGTGATTGAGCGGGAAGGCCAGCACCTCGATGCTCTTTGTTTCGTAAATCACTTCAGGATCCTTGAGGGAAAGGGGATGGAAGTTTATCTCAATGCCGATTCCCTTGCCGTAATAGGACATGAAGAAATTCAGGAAAGGAGCCAGATTTGAGGGCCCGTAAATCACCACCGGAGTATTCCTGCACGAAAGTCCAAGCGTGGAAAGCAGCGGGAAAAGTCCGAAGAGATGGTCGCCGTGAATATGGGTGATGAATATGGAATCCAGCTTCGCAAGACTCACCCTGTTCTTCAGCAGCTGCCTCTGGACGCCTTCGCCGCAGTCTATCAAAAACAAGCGCTCACGTATCTCCAGGACGTGAGCGCTCTGATATCTTTCGACAACGGGCATGGCCGAGGCCGTGCCCATTATCTTCAATGTAAAATTATTCACCCTTCTCGAGTTTATCCTTGAGGGCGGCAAGCTCGGAGATGTCACCGAGGGTTGTCTTCTCGATCGTGGAGTTGATCTTCTTGACAGCCTTCTTGGTGTTGTCAATCTCTGCCGCAGCCTTCTCGGCCTTCACGTCAGCATAAGTCTTGAGATGTGAGAGGAAGAGCTTCCTGGTGCTCTTTCTGAGCTCGGTAACGACGAACGGAAGTTTCTCGCCCTCGACAGCCTGCTTGCCGTCTTCCTTTACGAGATCCCTCTTGAATGCGAATCCCTCGGTACCGTCCTCGAGAATGATGTTGGCACCCTTGTCGGTGGATGAGCCTACGGTAGCCTCAACTGCAGTACCTACAGGATACTTGGCCTCGAGCTCTGTCCAAGGATTAGGGAGAAGCTGCTTGTGACCGAGGCTGAGCTTGTGGTTGTTCTCATCGAAGTCGAGGATGACAACGTCGATGGTGTCGCCGGTCTGAACCATCTCTGACGGATGCTTGATCTTGTCCCAGGAGAGATCGCTGATGTGCACGAGTCCCTCGATACCGTCCTCAAGCTCTGCGAAGAGACCGAAGTTGGTGATGTTGCGGACGATAGCCTTGTGCTGTGAGCCTACAGGATACTTCTCGCGGATGTTGTCCCAAGGGTTCTCGGTGAGCTGCTTGAGACCGAGGGACATCTTCCTGTTCTCCCTGTCGAGAGAAAGAATCTGAGCCTCTACCTCGTCGCCGACCTTGAGGAAGTCGAGAGCGGTGCGGAGCCTTGGAGACCAGGACATCTCGGAAACATGGATAAGTCCCTCCACGCCCGGCTTGATCTCCACGAATGCGCCGTAGTCCGCGATGAGGACAACCTTTCCGGTAACCTTGTCGCCAACCTTGATGTCCGGATCAAGGCTGTCCCAAGGATGAGCTGTAAGCTGCTTGAGACCGAGGGCGATCCTCTTCTGCTGCTCATTGAAGTCGAGAACGACAACTTTGATCTTCTCGTCGAGCTTGACAACCTCTTCAGGGTTGTTCACGCGGCCCCATGAGAGGTCTGTGATGTGGATGAGACCGTCAACACCGCCGAGATCCACGAATACGCCGTAGTTGGTGATGTTCTTGACAGTACCCTCGAGTACCTGACCCTTCTCGAGCTTGCCGATGATCTCGCTCTTCTGCTTCTCGAGTTCAGCCTCGAGGAGAGCCTTGTGAGAAACGACAACATTGCGGAACTCCTGATTGATCTTGACAATCTTGAAGTCCATTGTCTGGTCAACATACTGATCGTAATCCTTGATAGGCCTGATGTCGATCTGGGAGCCAGGGAGGAACGCCTCGATGCCGAACACGTCCACGATCATACCGCCCTTTGTGCGGGTCTTCACGTATCCCTTTACAATCTCGCCCTTGTCGAACGCCTCGTTGACCATATCCCAGGAACGGAGCTGACGAGCCTTCTTGTGAGAGAGAACGAGCTGTCCTTTCTTGTCCTCAGGGGACTCTACGTAAACCTCGACCTTGTCACCAGCCTTGAGCTCAGGGTTGTAACGGAATTCAGGAGCGGCGATGACGCCTTCGCTCTTGTAGCCGATGTTCACGAGGACTTCCCTCTTGTTGATAGCTGTAACTGTACCTTCGACAACCTCGCCCGGCTTGATCTCGGAGAGGGTCTTGTCGTAAGCTGCCTCGATGGTGGCCTTGTCCACATCACCGTATGCAGCCTCCTTCTCGAATGCGTCCCAGTCGAACTCCTCTGGAGCTACTGAAGCATTGAGAACTGCTTTCCCGGTTTCTTTTGCAGGAGTCTCCTCCACCTGAACTGCAGGTGTTTCCTGAGCCTCTGCTGCTACTTTGTTTTCTTCCATAATTTTAAAAAATCTGATAAAAAACTAGTTGTTTGACATTATTTCCTGTGCCTTTCCGCAAAAACGAAAGCCCGCTTCCACGGAAAAAGCGGGCAAATTTACTCAAAATTTTCTGACTCACAAAGAGAAATGTGAAAAAAGTTTGCAGCCGATTCAATTCTGCTACAGCATCTTGCGCCTCTTGAACAGCAGAAGGATCAAGCCCAGGGAAAGGACCATTACGGCAATGATGATGAGCCAGGCCCATTCATTCCCCGCAAGCGGCAGCTTCACGTTCATGCCGAAGAAACTGGCCACCAGGGTAGGAGGCATGAGGAGCAGGGAAATGAGTGTGAAAATCTTCATGATCCTGTTCTGGTCCAGGTTGATCAGACCGACTACGGTATCCTGAAGATACTCCAGCCTCTCGAAACTGAAGTTCGAGTGGTTGATAAGGGAGGATATATCCTGCAGGAGGACATTGAACCTCGGCTCCAGCTCCGACGGAAGCTTGTCGCTCTTAATCATGTTGGATATGAGGCGCTGCTTGTCCACAATGTTCTCGCGGACGAGCATCGTATTGTCCTGCAGCTGATTGATGTCCAGGAGGAAATCCTCGTTGATGTCTTCCTGCTGGTTGATGCGGCGGCTGTACTGCGCAATCTCCTTGGACATGAGCTCTATCATATCGGCATCGAGGTCGACACGCTGGTCCATTATGCTCACGAAAACCCAGTATCCGTTGGGGAAAAGCCTCGGGAGCGCCATCATCTTCCGCTGAAGATCGGTAAAGCTGCGGAGAGGCACATCCCTCAATGTGGCAAGCACATTGTCCACCAGGGTGAAGGACACGGCCTCCATCACATACTCCTCAGGTCCCGGAATAAGGAAGTTGGTGTTTGCGAACATGGCCGAACCGGTCTCGGAGAATCGTGAAGAACTCTCGATCTCCTCGGCCTGGGCACGGCTCTGAATCTCTGTATCAAGGAATTTCTCAGTGGCCCTTTTCTCATCCCCCTCAGGTGAAAACAAATCTATCCATATCACGTCCGCCCGCTTCAGGACCTTGAAGTCAGCCACGTTCTGGGAAACCGTCATCATTCCGCCGGATCTGTAGAAGATATTGATCATGATACATCTCAGTTTTGTCCGGGCCGGAGCCGGGAGGTTAATAACAAGGAATGGGCCGCATGCCGCCAGATGGCCTGAAACAGCCCGGCAATGCAGTCCGCAAAGATATATTATTTTTTGCGGAAAATGAAAACAAAAAATGAGATTACGGCGAAATCCGCTATCTTTGCGGAAACACTCATTGAACCGGACAAGACAAATATCAGGATGAAAACTTCAGATACAATGCCGGGGGCTCCCCGGATCCCGTCTGCGGGGCAAGGCTGGCTTGCATTGAGCCCTCTCCTCATTTTTCTGGCCATCTATCTCATCTCCTCCGTCATAGCCAGGGATTTCTACAAGATCCCGGTAGCTGCGGCATTTCTCATCGCCTCGGCTTACGCATTGATAATCAGCAAGGGAAAGACCATTGAGGAACGCATTTCCGTATTCTCGGAGGGGGCCGGCAACAAGAATGTCCTCCTCATGCTCTGGATTTTCATCCTTGCCGGGGCCTTCGCAGAGACGGCCAAGATGATCGGGGCAATAGACGCGACAGTGGCCCTGACCATGGCGATATTGCCCGGGAAAATGCTCTTTGCCGGCCTCTTCATCGCCTCCTGCTTCATTTCGATGGCCATAGGGACCAGCGTGGGAACCATAGTCGCCCTCGTGCCGGTGGCTGCCGGAATCGCCGCCGAATCCGGAACAGGGACAGGATTCATCACTGCAATAGTGGCCGGAGGAGCCTTCTTCGGAGACAATCTCTCCTTCATATCGGACACGACCATAGCAGCTACCAGGACACAGGGATGCTCGATGTCGGACAAGTTCAGGGTCAATCTCAGGATAACGGCTCCGGCAGCACTGATTGTAGCGGCAATCTATCTCATCATCGGGCATGAAGCAGTCATCGCCGCTCCCGAAGGGCCGATCGAATGGGTGAAGATAATTCCCTACCTCACCGTCATCGGACTCGCCATGTCCGGCGTCAATGTAATCGCGGTTCTGGCCATAGGCATCACGGTCAATGCGGCAATAGGCTTCTGCACAGGGGCATTGGACTGGACAGGCTGGCTTGGAGGCATCGGGGCCGGCATCGCGGGAATGGGCGACCTCATAATAGTGACAATGCTGTCCGGGGGAATGCTGGAAATGATAAGGCACAATGGAGGAATCGATTTCCTTGTCCGCAGCCTTACCGGGCGCATCGGAGGCAAGCGGGGAGCCGAATTCAGCATTGCCGGGCTCGTGAGCCTGGCCAATGTCTGCACGGCGAACAACACGATTGCCATCCTCACCACAGGCCGCATTGCCAGGGACATAACCGAAAGATTCGGACTGGACCCGAGGAAGACCGCCAGCATCCTCGACACATTCTCCTGCATGGTCCAGGGCATCCTCCCCTACGGTGCCCAGATGCTGATGGCCTCAGGCCTTGCCGACATATCCTCCCTCGAAATCATACGCCATCTCTACTATCCTCTGGCCCTGGGCATCACGGCGGCGGCAGCCATATTGCTGAGGTATCCGAAGAAATACAGCTGAGATTGCACTTAATAAAAAAGGAAGCGGTCCGGAGACCGCTTCCAAAAACAAACCATAAATAAATAACTAGAAGAAACTAGTATCCTGGGTTCTGCTCAACCAATCCGCCGGAAGCCGTGATCACATCCTGAGGAATCGGCATATAGAGGCATCTGTCAGTAGCATCGCTGAAGCCTCTCTCGAGAGCAGATGAAATAAGTCTGTCGTAACGGATAAGGTCGTCGCGCCTCTGTCCCTCCCAGTAGAACTCGTGACCGCGCTCCTCGAGAATGAAGTCAAGGAACTTCTGCTTGTCCGTGAACACATCGGCAGGAATCTCACCGGTAATGCCCGCACGGTCAGTTGTCTTCTTGAGGTATTCAACAGCCTTTGCAGTCGGCGCAGTACCAAGCCTTGTGTAGCACTCGGCAAGCGAGAGATACACCTCAGGGAGACGGAACACTACGATATGGATATCACCTGCGACCATTTTTTCATAGGTAGTGAGATATTTGCAGACTACGACACCGGTGTTGAAACGGGATGTTCCAGGACCCGGATTTTCCCTGTCATAGACGTTGCCGTCAGTTGCGAGGAAAGATGCCGCAATACCCTGGCGGCGGATGTCATTCTCGCTGAAGGTGTCGTAATATGCCCAAGGCATGCACCAGGAGCCCCAGGCCTTGTTGACCTTGTGACCTGCCTGACCGTCAGTGGCGTGTGCAGGATTGATTCCGTAAAGAACTTTCGCATTTCCAGGAATGGCATAGAGGAAGAACTCATTTGCGGCGGTCTCGCCTCCCGGAACACACCAGATATTCTCATCTGACTGCTCTTTGCTGAAAGGCTCGAAATAGTCATCCGACATGCTGTATCCGAGGTCAAGAACAGGCTCGAAAGCATCGATCGCCTTCTGCCACTGGCGCTCCTTCATATAGATGCGGCCGAGATACATATAGCAGTATCCCTGGTTGAGACGGCCCCAGTCCTTGGTATTGTTGGTCTTGCCCTGAAGACCCGGAATCGCATCCTCGAAATCCTTTATCATCCAGCTGACATAGTCCTCCTTTGAAGGCCTCGCCTCATACTTGACATTCTCAATCTTGGCAGGGTCGAGAACGACCTGGACAGGACCGAACATATCATAGCACATGAACATGAAAGATCCGCGGAGAGCCTTCGCCTCTGCAATCAGTCTTGTCTTGGCCTCGTCGGAAATGTTTGATTCCTCAAGTTTTCCGATGATGTAGGTCATACGGCTCACGTCCTTGCAATACTGGTAAACCCTCTCCCATTTGGATGTGGAAATCTGGGTCTGGAACCTGTGGTTCTTGTTCGAAGCATTGGAGTTGGTCATCTGGTCTGTGGTGCAGAGATTCCAGCCGAGCCAGCCGAGCTCACCCATTGACCATATAGGAGTCTTCCATCCAACATTCTGGATGAACTGCTTCCTTTCCATACGGACACCACCTGAATTTCCCTTGAGATATCCGTACATTCCATCCACAAGGCTCTGATAATCTTCCTCCCTACGAGGATAGTTGGAATCGGTCAGGTCGGAATAAACCACCTGGTCGAGGTCGCAGGATGCCGCAAGAGCAACCACTGCGATTGAAGCCAGAATATGTTTTAACTTTCTCATAATCAAATTGTTTTATTAGAATGAAAGGTTCACGCCGACAACAGCAGTAAGAGGTATTGGATAAGGAGCCGAGCTTGACTCCATCTCAGGATCGAGACCCTCGAAATTGGAGATGAGGGCTGTGTTCTGGAGGTCAAGATATACGCCGAGAGCGGAAATCTTGGCCTTGCTGAGAAGTGCCTGTGGAAGCTGGTATCCGAGCTTGATGTTGGAGAGACGGAGCCAGTGAACAGTCTTCAGGCCGAAGTCGTTCGTTGCAGAAGGGTTGGCTGAAGAATACTGGTCTGCGGCAACACCCGGTCTCGTACCATCGGTGTTGTAGGATGTCCACCTCTTGTATGCCTTGGTAGATGTATTGTAATGGTCCGGAACAAGTGCCTCGTATCCCCATCCGTAGTATCTCTTCTGACCGAGACGGCCATAGCCGTTGATGTCGAGAGTCCAGTTCCTGAAGCGGAGAGTTGTTCCGATACCGTAGATTACCTTAGGGTCAGCATTTCCGAGGGAAACGATATCCTCCTTGTCAAGCTTGCCGTCACCATTCTGGTCAACATACTTGATAGTACCGACATAAGCATTCGGCTGAAGGACCTCGCCATTGGACTTCCAGTTCTGGATATCCTCCCGAGAGGTGAAAATACCTGCTGTCTCCCAGCCGAAGCGGGCTGTCAGGTCATCAGTCTGGCTCTGCCACTCTGCAAGGGCCACGTCCGGATTCCTCTCAATCCAGTGAGAACGGTTGTGACTGAGGTTAACATAAGCTGACCACTCCCAGTCTCTCTTCTTGATCATGGTGCCGCTGATTGCCACCTCGACACCGGTAGACCTGGTCGAGCCGACATTCTTCGCATACTTGTTCATCACATCCGGAGCCGGGAGGACAGCGAAGTCAAGCAGATCCTTGGCAGTACGGATATAGTAGTCGATGGCACCCTGGAGGCGTCCTCCGAAGAAAGTGTAGTCAACACCCACGTTGAAGGTAAGGTCGGTCTCCCACTTGAGATCGTTGTTGCCCTTGATGAGCTGATATACACCGTTGACTTTGTTGCCGCCGAAGTAGAAGAATCCGCCCACTCCCTCGGTAGGGCCGCCGAATGTATTGAGAGCATAGTAGTTGTTGTAGAGGGCGGTATCGTTACCTGAAGCACCGTAACCTGCGCGGAGCTTGAGGAAGTCGATCCAGCGTACACTGTCCATGAAGTTCTCATTGGCAATGTTCCAACCTGCGGAGATTCCAGGGAACCAGCCCCATTTGTTGTTCTTTGCGAACACGGAGGAACCGTCGCGGCGGATTGTCGCATTCACTGTGTAGCGGTCATCATAAGAATAAGTGGCACGGCCGAAGAATGAGGCCTTCACTCTTTCGAAACGGCTTGAGGCATACTGTGAAAGACCCGCATCGGATGACATCTGGAGAGCATTGTTCTCGAGAGCATCATTTGGAATGTTCATGACAGTCATGCTGTAGCTGTTGCCTGCTGCCTTGTACCAGCCGCCTCCGGCCACAACATTGAGATAATGCTTGCCCTTGAACAACTTGTCAAAAGTGAGGAATGCCTCTGTTGAATAGTTATTGTTGTAAGCATTGGAGAAACCGCCGAAGTTGCTGACAGTCTGCTGTACTTTCTTGGCATAAGTTGGAGAGAAAGTATCACGCTGCTGGTCGGTCTGGTCGGCAGAAACCTGCCATGTAAGCTTGAGCCATGGAGCGAACTTGATATCCAATGAAGGAGTGAAGAAGAGGCGCTTGGTAGTGGTAATATCCTTATCAGCAAGGAAATATGCAGGTGAGTTCAACTGTGCATGCTCAGGAGCTGTAGGAAGGCCCTGCTCGTCATAGAGGCTCTGCCAAGGCAGGAAGAGCATTGCGGAGTTGGTGAGGTTGGCCTCATTGATGTTCTCCCTGTAGTGACCCATTGAAGGGTTGTTGGACTTCACCTGTGAATATGAGCTGTTGAGCCTGAGTGTAGCCCATTTGAGGATATCGTACTCAAGATTGACACGACCGCTGAAGCGCTCAAGGGATGACTTCTGGAGGAGACCTCTGTGGTTCAGGTAGTTGAATGATGAGAATACTCTTACCTTGTCATTACCTCCGGAGATGGAGACATTGTGGTCATGGATCATACCGGTCCTGGTTGCATCCTTCACGTGGTTGATATTGGTACCTGAATTGGCTGCGATTTCCGCTGCGGTATAGATGTAGTCCCAGCCTGAAGTCGGGGCAGGAGTATCACCGTAAGGGAAGTACTTGTTGTTGTAGAGCCAGTTTTCCTTGGCACCGAGGTTTGACCACTCCATAAGCTCTGCAGAATCCATCATATCATAGTACTTGTTGATGGTCTGAACTGAGAATGAACCGGTGTAAGTAACCTTAGGCTTGCCGCTCATACCGCTCTTGGTAGTGATGAGAATCACGCCGTTGGCCGCTGCGGAACCGTAGATGGCAGCAGCGGAAGCATCCTTGAGGACATCGACTGAAGCGATGTCGTTAGGGTTGATGGTGGCAAGAGGGCTGACATCGGAACCATCATTGAGAGCATATCCGATAAGATTGGCAGGACCAGTCTTGGCTGCTTTGTTGGTGGAGCTTACCACCACACCGTCAATGACATAAAGAGGTTCATTGGAGCCGTTTGGAGAAAGCGCTCCACGGATGTTCGCACTTGCGGCCGCACCCGGCTGCGCAGATGCCTGGGACATTGAAAGTCCGGCTACCTTACCCTTGAGCAGGTTGTCCACGCTGACTGCATTTGGAGTGATGAGATCCTTCTCCCTTACGGAAGAAATGGAACCCGTGACAGTCTTCCTCATCTGGGTACCGTAACCGACAACGACAGCATCGGCAAGAAGCTGTGCGTCATCCTTGAGCACCACATTGACGGAAGATCTTCCACCGAGAACAATCTCGGAAGTCTGATAACCGAGAGAATTGACAACGATGACGGCATTCTTTCCCGAAACAGTCAGGCGGAATGTTCCGTCAATGTCCGTGACAGTACCATTGTCAGTTCCCTTTTCTACAACGCCTGCGCCGATGACCGGCTCATTGCTGGCATCAACAACCTTTCCGGTCACAGCAAGAGACTGTGCGGAAACGGATTGAGACAATGCCAACAGCAAGGCTAATGTGCCGGCAACGAATTTTCCGGCAACCTTGAATAGTTTGGATTGTAACATAATGAGTGATTAAGTAATGTCTGTTTTAGTTTATCAGGTTATGTTTTTTCCTTTCATCCGCAAAATTAAACAGAAGTGAAATCATTCATTAGCACAAACCTACAATTTTATAACAATATCATACAATAACGAAAAAATAGCGAAGTTACATGCTTTCATTCTATTCTTATATCTTCGTATTTACTATTTAAATACTCCGACGGAGACATCCCGTAACGCCTTCTGAAACATTTCGAAAAGTAACTATGGGAATTGAATCCGGCATAAAATACAATTTCCGATATTTCCTTTTCATTTCCGTCGAGCAATTCTTTCGCTTTCGAAAGTCTCATTTCATTTACGAGCAGATTGGGCGACATTCCCATAGATTCCCGAACTCTCCGGAAGAGATTGGACGGACTCATGTTCATGGCGGAGGCGAGGCGTGAAACGGAAAGATCCGGATCCTTGATATTGGATGAAATGAAATTCCTGAGCCGGGAAATGAAAGCCTCGTCGCGGGACGGGACATTGCAGCAGGCCGGGAAGACGGGCCCGGATCCGCTCAGGTAGGTCCGGTTCCTCAACGTGGAAACAATCTGGGCGGCAAATACCTGCTGCGAAGGTTTCACCAGAAAAGATTCCGCCCCGGCAGAGAGATATGGCTCGGGCGATTCCGTTTCGGAAGAGGAAAAGACGACCACAGGGCAGCTCCTCAGCCGCTCCGACGACTTCACTGCGCGGCATAGGCCAATGACGCCTGTACCGGGAGCGACACCGCAGAGAATACGATACTGCCCAGAGTTCAACAGACGATATGCAACATCCTCATTGTCAATAATATCCGCCCCCCCCCGACCAATTTTCAAGCATGGTTGCAAGCGGGTTCGGGAGAGATTCCGCAAAAATCAGAATCCGGCTCCCGCAAAGTACGCTATTCATGACGCAGCCTGACTTTGTCCCTCCTGTCGGACACGATGCCCTTCCTCATAGCCCTTGCATCCAGAGGCGAAGGGCCTGAAGTGAAATCAGGAGTGTTGTATGAATCCATCATCCTGCCATAATACCTGACAGGGTCACGCTGCGGCAGAAGGAAAGACTTGGCGAATCTGCCGTCCTCCCCGATATGGGCTATATGGAGCATAGTGTGCAGTCCGTCCTCCCGCCTTGTGGCAACTACCGCCCATTTGGAATTGGAGCTCCAGTTGTGGAAGCTGTCAGTATCAGGACTGTTTATGCCTCCTGCCGGATAGAGATTTCCATCAGACAAATTGTACATCCAGAGATCGGCCTCCTTGTGCCATATCATGAAGGTTCCGAAATCAGATGCGGTCAGAAGGATGTACTTTCCGTCGTAAGACGGCCGGGGAGAGGCTAGCGAAAGGCCGGTGGATGCGGCTGAAACAAGGGTATCCACCTCGCTGCCGAACGTTCCGTCCTCGGGATTGAAAGCGATGGAACAGAGACTGTACTTCGTATCCCTGATATCTTCCGGCATTTTCCCGGCAGGGGCAGTACAGAAATACAATGTCCGGCCATCCGCCGAGAATGCCGGCTTTGTCTCGAGCGAAGCCTTTGAATTGAGCAGGGCGGGGCGCATAATCTCCCTGGTGTCAGGACAATACACAATCACATCCGAAGCCTCGTCGTAAACTTCAATCTTCTTGTCGTGCGCCGAATAGAATGACTGCCTGGTGGTATTGACCGAATATGCAATGTATTTCCCGGAAGGATGCCAGTAAGGATAGACGAAAAAGCCTCCGGTACTGTCGGTCCTGGTATCAAGATACTCTGTCAAGCCCTCACGTGTCAGCATCGTTGCGGAATGGGCTCCCCTGACGTGAAGGCTGTACTGCCTCGGATCTGTCCGGTTCTGAGCATGGCAATTGACGCAGCCCGCATCAAGCATCCGGCTGTCCGTCAATATTCTTTCGGAAAAATCCGAAAGGCGGCGTTCGTAAATGCCCATATGGCCGAATGACTGATAACCGGGGAAAATCCTCCTGTAAGTCAGGCCGTAGTCAATGCTGTCCCGGCTGACATTCATGCGAAGCGGAGCAAACCGCGTCCAGCCTTCAGCATTCTTCATCATCACCCGGAACTCCAGGAACGAGCCGGCATTGGCAGCCAAAGTCCCGTGCCAGCGTTTCAGCCCGAAACAGGTGCAGTCTCCTCCGGAAGACAGGACTTCTTCCCCTGTGGAGTCAAAAACACTCACCTTGAGAGCGGAGTATCCTGAGCCAGGCTTTACTCCGAAGTCAAGTGGGGCGATATTTACCGGGACGGTTACACCGGCATAGTCCGGCCATATAGGAGGGCAATCCTCTGAAACACAGACATTTCCATCCGAGCAGGAGAGAATCAGGATAGCGGATGCGCAGAATGCGTGCAACCTGTCCAATATATTGACAGTTCTCATAATCAATCATTTTTAGCGTTATAGGCTCCGAGACAATAATACCAGTAGGTATTGCCAAAGCGGGACCTGAGAGAAGAGGCATCCGATGAGCCAGCCATCGAGTGAAACTCAGCATAAAGCTGCCTGTCAGCATCCGTCAACATTGCATTCTCCTTTTCCGTAAGGTCTCCGAACAGTTCCCCGGCCATTGCAAGAGCCTGCCTCACTGCGGCCGGAACCTCATCGCCGATTCCTGAAATCTCCAGATCCGACCTCAGTGCGGCAAGGTCCATTGAGAGCAGATCCATTGCAATGAGATATTGACCCGCCACGGGCCCCGCTTCTCCCGAGGCACACAACCGCCTGAGCATCAAAATCTTGTCCTGAGTGGAAGAATCATTATACAGATAATCTTCTCCAGGACGGACGGTCCCGGCAGCCATTTCCTTCCGCCTTTCATCAGCCCATCTCCTATATAACAACGTCTCAGACAATGCGTCCAGATATTTCTTAGCCGGACCGAAGTCTCCTCTGGCAATGTCAATCTCTGCAAGCGAACGCAGATATCTGGTTCCAATCCTGCAGTCCGGGAATGACTGGAATTTCTCGAAGGCATAGTGCCTTGCAGCATTCAGGAGCCCGGCCTCCATCAATGCCCTGTCGGTGCTGAGACTCATCACATAACCGAGATTGTAGTCCGGGAAGAGAGCCTCGGCTGTCTGGCCCTGGAAAACAAACATATCCTCCAGCAGACATCCCTTCTCAGCCAGAGCGAGATTCACCGCACATAACTCCGCATAGGTTCGCGGCCGACGGTTGAGGGCCACTGACAGAATCCCGTCCCAGTCTTCCTCCTCAACCATCCTGTCATATCGGAATATCCTCTCATTCACCGGGTTGCAATTGCCAATCAAATACAGCCAGCCGCCTGCAAACACTGCAATGTCAAGAATCACAGCAGAGACAATGGCGAGCCACTTCCTGCCGGGAGAAAAGCGGAAAGGCAATGCTGACAGAGCCGTACACAGCAGGACAGAGAGCATAGCCGCATAAAGCATCACCGGAGCCTGGCCGGGCACAATGTGATAATCCGTCCCGAGATACAGCTGTGACTCAGGATATTCTATGAAAAAAGACGCGAGGAAAGGCAGGAGAAGAACTGCCGCCAATGAACGGCCCGCACTCAGATACTCTTTCTTCCAAGACAAGAGCAGTACACCGGGAATGATAAATGCAACCGGGCCACAGATGTACCATCCCGCCACCGAAGCGGCAAGTGTACTGAGCATCAGGCTTTTGACCGATTTCCCCTCCGTCAATGTCAATAGCAGCAGGAGAATGGAAAGGGCCAGCATAAGAGAGACAGCCGATGTGAACCTGTACTCGAAAATGCACAGCATGGCCCAGACAATGAAGGCCGGAATGAAACTGAGAGCATGAGCGAGGCCTTCTCCCCCGAATTTCTCCGAGATTTTCAGAACAAGCGTCCTGATGGCAAGCAGAACCGCAGTCACTGCAACTGCTGCAACAAGCCTGAAACGGAAAAACTGGACAATGAAGTCAGACACAAGATCTGCGATTCCGCCAGGATGGCACAATGCCTCGGATACCCTTTCCCAGGTCATTGGCAGCCAGAGGACAGATTCCCTGAAATATAGGATTGAAGGGCTCAGAAAGCCCCAGAACCAAAGCGACAATGCCGCAAATATCAATGCCGGCACGGCATTCCTGACTTTCGTATTCATTTCACAGGTATTGGTTATCGGTTTATTGCCCGTTCTTGCTCCCGGGCCCGGAGGGATGCCCTACCGCTTCTTGCGGAAGAACTCCGAGACCATTCCGCCGCAGGTTTCCGCCAGCACGCCGGGGACGACCTCCGTCTTGGGATGAAGAAGCGACGGGGAGAACATGGAATATCCCCGCTTCGGGTCCAGGGCTCCATAGACAATGCGGCCTACCTGAGCCCAGCAGGAAGCTGCCGCACACATCGGACATGGCTCCACAGTAACATATAAGGTGCAGTCATTCAGATACTTCCCTCCCATTGCCTCCGTGGCGGAGGTGATCGCTATCATCTCAGCGTGGGCGGTGGGGTCGTGAAGCCTTTCCGTCATATTGTGCCCCTTGGCAATGATGCGGCCACGGCAGACGACGACAGCACCGATGGGAATCTCATCCTCGTCGCGGGCCGCCGAAGCCTCCTTGAGGGCTTCCCTCATATATTTTTCATCCAATTCTTCCATCGGATCAATCCCTTCTTGCGATACCGATATAATAGAGCAGCGTGGCAATCGAGCCGATTGCGGCAATCACGTAGGTGTAGGCAGCCCATCTCAAGGCATCCACGGCCATCGGGCGGGTCTCATAATTGACAATGCCGGAAGTCTCGAGCCAGTTCACGGCACGGCTGCTCGCATTGACCTCCACAGGAAGGGTCACCACGCTGAAGAGAGTGGTGGTCGCAAAAAGAGCGACTCCAATCCAGAGAAGGGACGGGAACACATTGATGAAAAGAACACCTGCGAGAAGAACCCACTGGACCACATTGCTTGCAAATGACACTATTGGCACCAATGCCGTCCTGAGACGGAGAGGAGCATAGCCGCATGCGTGCTGGACAACGTGACCGCATTCGTGGGCAGCCACCGCAGCCGCAGCGACGGAGGAACCGTTATATACCGCCTCGCTGAGGTTCACCGTGCGGGTCTGGGGATTGTAATGGTCGGTCAGAGCACCAGGTATGCAGCTTACTTCCACATCCCTTATGCCATTGTCATACAACATCTTGCGTGCCACGTCGGCACCCGTCATCCCATTCATCAGAGGCTCTTTGGAATACTTTCTGAACCTGCTCTGAAGCATCGACTGGACGAGGAAGCTGGCAAGCATCACAAGTCCCATTATCAACCAGATACTCATTTCTTTTCAATTAAAAATTTCTTAAAAGGCAATGCATACCTTGACAAGAAAATGCGTGCCAATATAGGCAACTCCTGCCAGATTATCAATTTTATTCGGAATTATTCGCTATTTTTGCAGCGGTTTTTGACGTCGGTATGACAAAGTGTCGGTATCGGCCGCCGGTTCAGATCAGATATGTACAAGGAAAATGACTTTTCCCGCCTGGAACTCAGACTTGGAGCCTGTCGGGACAATTACAGATATTTCAGGTCGCTGCTGGAGCCTTCCACCAGGCTGCTCGTGCTTGTGAAAGCCAACGCCTACGGGCACGGAGCGGTGGAATTTGCGGCAATGATGCAGAAGGAGGGGGCGGATTACCTCGCTGTAGCCTATCCCGTGGAGGGCATTGAACTCAGAAAGTCAGGTATCAGCCTGCCAATCCTTGTCCTGACTGCCGGCACCGACTATTTCAATGAAATGATTGACTATCGGCTCGAACCCGGGATTCCGAATCTACACGCCCTGAAAGCCTTCTGCGAAGTCCTTGACAGTCGCGGCATAACCGGATATCCTGTTCATGTAAAACTTGACACCGGCATGCACCGCCTCGGCTTCATGACGGATGAAATCCAGGCCCTCACGGATTTCGTGAAGCAATGCAGATCGGTCAGAGTCAAGTCATTGTACTCCCATCTAGCAGCAGCCGAGGATCCGGCTTCGGATGATTTCACATTGGGGCAGATCCGGATGTTCGAGGATAATGCAAGCCGCATAATCGGAGAAATCGGATACCGTCCGATGCTCCACATCCTCAATTCAGCCGGCATAGAGAGATTCCCGCAGTTCCAGCACGACATGGTACGCCTCGGAATCGGGATCTACGGCATAAGCGCATTGCCGGGAGTGAAACTGTCCCCTGTGGCATCATTGAAATGCAAGATATTGCAGATCAAGCATCTGCGTCCTGAAGACGGAACCATAGGCTATGGCAGGCACGGGATGATTGCGCCGGAAGGCACGACCATCGCCACCATTCCCGTAGGCTATGCGGACGGCATTGACAGGCATCTGGGCTGCGGCAGGGCCTCATTCTCCCTCAACGGGCACAGGGTCCCGACAATCGGCAACATCTGCATGGATATGTGCATGCTGGACATTACCGGAGTTGATGCGCAGGTCGGCGACACGGTGACAGTCTTCGGTGAAGACCCGACAGCTTCCGAGCTGGCCGATATCCTCGGAACCATCCCATATGAAATACTGACAAGTATCCCGCGGCGCATTGACCGCGAGATAATCAGATAGATTTCATTGTCTTGCAGATATCCGGCGGCATCCGTCACTTCCGCCGGAGAACAGCCTACAGCATCAGCGAACTCCTGACGGCAGCCGCTTCCTCTGCTCCCTTGAGATGCTCGAGAATGGCAAGACCGAAGTCCACGGCGCAGCCGGGTCCGCGTCCCGTGATGATGTTTCCGTCAGTCACGGCAGGTTTCTTCTCATAGATGCCTCCTCTTGCAATAGGTCCGTCCTCGAATCCGTCATAGCAGGTGAAATGTATCCCCGACATTGAAGGAAGCTGGGAGATGACCAGCCCGGGAGCGGCGCAGATTGCCGCGAGACTTCCGCCCTCGAAATAGTGAAGGCGCATCAGGTTGATGAGCTCGGGATTTTGGGCGAGATTCCTGGTTCCCGGCATGCCTCCCGGGAAGATCATAACGTCATTGCTGTCGGTGCCTTCCAGTTCCAGTTCGGCCTTGAACTCGCCATAGGTAAGATCGGCAGCCACGGTAACCTTGTGGGAACCGGTCACATACTTGTCCCGATGGACAGATACGGTCTTAACGTCCACTCCGCCTCTCCTGAGAATGTCAAGCGGAGCCAAAGCCTCGGTCTCCTCGAAGCCGTTTGCCAGAAAAATATATACCCCTTTCATATTTTGTTTGTTATCAGTTTTCTAAACCAGAAGAAGCAGGGAGATCGAATACAGCATGAAGGCCTGGAAATTCAGTCTTCCCCTGCTGTCCGACTTGAGCATCACCTCGGTGCTGTCCTGACGGATTCTCCGCTTGAGATCCTTCAGATCCGGAAGCGAAGCCCCGGACCATTTCTCTATCAGGTTGCCGTCATTGAAATAGACTGCGCCCCCATTGCTTCTATTAAGTGACACAAGCGTCTTGTAATCAGATATATAGGCATTCCTCAACAAGAAGTCTGCCTGCTCTCCGGAAATGCCTGAGGCGGAAATGCTGCCGGAAAGCTTATCCATACTGCTCGATGCGAGGAGGATGAATCTGAAGCCGGCCTCTACAGCCGATGCACCTGTTTCAGCCACGTTCCTCCATCTTTTCCCGGAAACGGAGGACGGATTCGTGACGGAAATGACGATGACATTGCCTTGGGCGGCAAGGCTGTCCCTGTAATTTCCATCTGCATCCCTGAATGCGAGTTCCGGATAATCGCTCTCTGCAATATTGTCTTCCTTCGCTATCGTGCGCGCCTCCACGAAGGTCCAGGTGGAGTCAGGCAGCCTGTTCAGGGTGAACACGCCTCGCTGGCCGTTCTTCTCATAGATGAAGGTGGCCACATAATCGTCCCCCGAGCCATCCCCTGCCGCTGCGGCCAGCCTTGAAGATAGGTTGAACGGGGTCAGCTCGAGCATTGGATTGTAAATTGCGGAATAGACTCCGAAGGCAATCGCCGCCAGTCCGACAAGGCACAATGTGACATACTTTTTCCTGGACGGACTGCCGAAGTCCCTGTATGGAAGGAAGGCCGCAAGCATCAGCGCACAAAGCAGGATATTCTTGGCAAATGACTGGAAATGGGTCAGATGTATGGCCTCTCCGAAGCAGCCGCAATCCATCGCAGGATTGAAGATCCACAATATCAGGGTTATGACGGTGAAAAAGCCCATCATTGCCGTGACGGCCCAGGCCGCCAGCTTGCGGAAAACGCCGGTGACAAGCAGGATTCCGCAGAATGTTTCAGCCAATGCGAAAAACTCCCCGAGAGCGAATGAGGCAGGCGCAGCGAACCCCATATGGAAGAAATTCATATATTCCCTGATAATCAGGGAGGTACCGGTAGGGTCCATGAGCTTCAGGATTCCGGAAACGAAGAAAACGAAGCCCAGTATCTTGGCGCAGAATCTTTTGGTAATCTTTTTCATTGCCGTCAGAGGGTATTGATTGCCGAAACAATGGATGAGAAGATGTCGTCCGGCGGAAGCATGCGCCCCTCGCTGTCGCTGCAGTCAATCCTCATGAATCCGGGATCCTCCCCGCATTGGCGAAGATAAACGTCCCGCACCCTCTTCTGGAACTCGATGTCCGCCTCATGGATGTCGCCGCGTCCCTCCAGATATCCCCTGTCATCTCCGTTCCTTGGCGACTCGAGCTTCTCCTCAACGAAGCCGATAGGCACGTCCAGGAAGATATTGAGATCCGGGACAGGCAGGCCGAAATCGCCGTATTCCGTATCCCTTATCCATCTGCGGAGTTCCTCTCTCCCGGCCTCGTCGGCCACCTTGGCACATTGGTAGGCTATGTTGGAATAGACATATCTGTCCAGCAGGAGGATTCCGCCGTCCTTGAGGGCGTCAAGCATTTCCGGGACCGCGGCCCGCCTGTCCTCGGCATAAAGCAATGCCACCAGCTGGGGATGGACGGCATCTATGGATCCGAATCCGCCGCGCAGGAACTTACCGATGAGATCCCCGTAGACAGGTGCGTCATATCTCGGGAAATGGATGTATTTCAACGGCCTGCCGAGTGACTCCAGATATTTCCTGAGCCTTTTGACCTGGGTGGACTTCCCGGAGCCGTCAAGTCCTTCGATAACAATCAGCATAGAATTAACTTTAGGATTACAAATATATCGAATTTTTCCTTAAGTTTGCGCAAAATTTTCTATATGGATACCATGCGCAACATCGACGTGATGGGTATTATCAACCTCACGGACAATTCATATTTCAGCGAAAGCCGCTGCCTTGGCGAAGACGGCAGGGACGATATCGGAAAAATCGTCGCCAGAGCGGTCAGGATGGCGGAAGAGGGTGCCACGATCCTCGATATCGGAGCCTGCTCCACAAGACCGGGCTCCGAGGCTGTCGGAGAGGATGAGGAATGGCTGAGACTTGAACCGGCATTGAAGGCAATACGCCGGGAACTCCCGGATATCCGCATCTCGGTAGACACCTACTGGCCTTCTGTCGTCCGGAAGACATACGGCCTGATCGGAGACTTCATTGTCAATGATGTCACGGCGGGGGAAGGGATGGAAGGAGACTCCAGCTACCGCAAGGGCGAGATGCTCCCTCTCGTCGGCCGGCTCGGACTTGCATACATTGCAATGCACATGAGGGGAAATCCCCTTACAATGCAGTCCCTGACAGACTACCGAGACGTCACCGCCGATGTGCTTGATTATTTCAATGATTTTTCGAAAAAGGCCGAAGCCAATGGCATAGACGGCTGGATTCTCGACCCCGGTTTCGGTTTCGCGAAGACGGCGGAGCAGAATTACCGGCTTCTGTCGGAGCTTGGAAAATTATGTTCCCCGGGGCGGAAAATACTGGTAGGCGTATCCCGCAAGAGCATGGTTTACAGGAAGTTCGGCATCACTCCGGAAGAAGCCCTGCCGGCTACCCAGGTCCTGCACTACAAGGCTCTGTGCTGCGGAGCTGACATTCTCAGGGTCCACGATGTGGCCGAGGCCGTAAGGACCGTAGAGATGTACAGGCTGCTGGAGAAATGAAAAAACCGGCCCTGACGGACCGGTTCGCAATCGACCGCATCTGACTATACAGTCATTATATCCTTTTCCTTTGCGGCGATGAGAGCGTCAATCTCCTTGACATTCTTGTCGGTGACTTTCTGTACCTCGTCCTCGCCCTCTTTCTCGGCATCCTCAGGGAGGCCTTCATTCTTCTGTGCCTTCTTCAGAAGGTCCACGGCGTCACGGCGTGCATTGCGGACTACGACTTTGGCACTCTCTCCGGCAGCCTTGGCCTTCTTGATGAGATCCTTTCTGCGGTCCTCGGTAAGAGGAGGGACATTGCAGCGGATCTGCTCGCCGTTGTTCTGAGGAGTCATTCCGATATTGGCATCCATTATCGCCTTTTCAATCTTGGCGATCATGCTCTTCTCCCAAGGCTGAATCAGCACGGTCTTGGCATCCGGAGCGGAAACGGAAGCAACCTGAGGCACAGGTGTCGGCGTGCCGTAATAATCTACAAGCACGTTGTTGAAAATGGAAGGATTGGCCTTGCCTACACGGTATGTCTTGAGATCCTCTTCAAGATAAGCCACAGCCTCTTTCATCTTGTTGTCAGCAGCAGTGACAATCTCTTTTGCTCTTGGTAACATAATATCTTTGTGTTAATGGTTATACGTGAACTAATGTGCCGACCTTCTCACCGTCGAGAATCCTCTTCAGGTTGCCGCGGCAGTTCATGTCGAACACTATTATCGGCATGTTGCCCTCGCTGCAGAGGGCGAAAGCTGTCTGGTCCATGACCTTGAGATGGTCCGAGAGGGCCTTGTCGAAAGTAAGCTCGTCATAGCGGACTGCAGAAGGATCCTTCTCAGGGTCGGCAGTATAGACTCCGTCGACGCGGGTACCCTTCAGCAATGCGTCGGCTCCGATTTCCAGAGCCCTGAGGGCAGCACCTGAATCGGTGGTGAAGAAAGGATTGCCAGTACCTCCGGAAATGAGGGCCACACCGCCCTCCTCCAATACTTTCACGGCATCATCCCTCATATAGTACTTTGCCACCGGCTCCATCGGGGTGGCGGTGAACACCTGGGCGTTGACTCCCTGCTCCTTTATGAACATGGAGAGGGCAAGCGAATTGATGACGGTGGCAAGCATTCCCATCTTGTCCCCGTCCACGCGGTCGAAGCCCTTTCCAGTACCCTGAAGCCCGCGGAAAATATTGCCGCCGCCATTGACTATCGCAATCTGGAGACCGGCCTTTGCCGCCTCGGCGATTTCTTCAGCATAAGCCCTGAGGCTGTCAGTGTCAAGTCCCTTGCCGGCAGGACCGCCGAGGCTCTCGCCACTCAGTTTCAAAAGTACCCTTCTATACATGATGCGTGAACTTAAGGTTATAAATTGTCGAAAAAGTGATGGTTTCCTTCACAATCCGGGAAACAAAATTATCGAAATATTATGAAACTTGCAAGAAACAACCTATATTTGCCGAAAGATTGTAAAACTGAAATCAAATTTTTATAGATAATGGCGAACGCATTCCACTACTCCATCGGGAGAAAGTTCATTCAGGCAGTCAGCGGTGCATTTCTCATCGTATTCCTTCTGCTTCACGGAACTATCAACTTCTTTTCAGTAATCGATTCATTCACAGGTAAATTCGGCGCTGAGGACGGTCTCTTCCAGCTCGGTTGCGACTTCATGGCCCTGCCGATCGTGACGATAATGGTACCGGTGCTGGCGCTCGGTGTTTTCGTCCACATCTTCTACGGATGCTACCTTACCTGGTACAACATCAAGGCCCGCGGCGGTTACAGGCGCTATGAGACCGCAAGCGTAGCCAGAGCCGACTCCTGGTCAGCCAAGAACATGTTCGTGCTCGGCATCGTGATTCTCGGCATTCTCTTCTTCCACCTCTCCCATTTCTGGGCTGACATGCAGCTCAAGGAATTCATGGGAGACCATGCTGAAAATCCTTACGAGCTCCTTACCGCCACATTCGGCAACATCTGGGTACTGATCATATACATCATCTGGTTCATCGCAGTATTCTTCCACCTCACCCACGGATTCTGGAGCATGTTCCAGACCGTAGGCTGGAGCAACCAGGTATGGATGAAGAGGCTCAAGGTAATCGGCATCCTCGTGGCAGCCGTAATCCTCGTTCTCTTCACATCAGTTGCAGTGAACGCCTACATCCAGGCATAAGGATCTTTACATTTGAATAATAATTCCGGCCCCGCAGGCATATTGCAGGGCCGGATTCTTTTTATCACATTGATGGATGATCACCTTGACACAGGAGCCGTCTTGACTCTGAGCCATTCAGCGATTTCAGGGGAAAGGGACGGAGACAATCTTCTGTAAACATCCGCATTGTAGGCATTCAGCCAGGCGATTTCCTCGTCCGTCATCAAATCCGGGAGAATGGCGGAAGTGTCGATGTGGCAGAGGGTCAGATTCTCGAACGCGCGCCAGGATCCGAACTCATTGACATCGGTGTCAACGCAGAGCAGAAGGCTCTCATGGCGCACTCCGTGCATTCCCTCGCGATAGATTCCCGGCTCGTCGGAGGTAATCATTCCGGCAAGGAGAGGCTGGGAATTGAAGTTGTGGCGGATCTCCTGAGGGCCCTCGTGCACATTGAGGCAGAAACCCACCCCGTGACCTGTACCGTGGCCGAAGTCGCGCTCGAACTGCCAGAGAGGGAATCTGGCGGCATAGTCCACCTGGCAGCCCGCAGTTCCGGCCGGGAAGACTGCCATGGCCAGTCCGATATGGCCCCTGAGCACGAGCGTGTAATCCTCCATCTCCAGCTCAGTGCAAGGGCCGAGAGGCACAGTCCTGGTAATGTCGGTGGTACCGTTGCAATACTGGCCGCCTGAATCGCAGAGATACAGGCCGTGCGGCTCCAGTACAGCCGAGCCGGTATGCGGGGTAACATAATGAGGGAGCGCGGCGCCCGGTCCGTATGCGGATATGGTCTCGAAACTGTTGCCTTTGCAGCCCGGCACGGCAGCCCTCATCGAGTCAAGCTTGCAGGCTGCGTCCCATTCGTCTATCACGGCTCCCGACGATACGGTCTTCTCAAGCCAGAAAAGGAAATTCTCCATCACGATACCGTCCTCAAAATGAGCCGACCTCATTCCCTCGATTTCCACGGTGTTCTTTACAGACTTGCGGAGCGGGACGGGAGAGGCTCCCATTGCGAGTCTGATTCTGTCCGAAATGCCGTCCAGGACTCTTGAAAGATGCCAGTTAAGGGTCGAAGGATCGACGTAAAGGGCCGTGAAATTAAGGGCCTCCGGGGATGCCAGCTCTTCGAACACAGCATCGTATGAACGTATTTCAACCCCGTCCTCCTCAAGCTCGGCATAGGTTTCCGCAGTCACGGGGCTCTTCTCCCCGGCCTTGTCCACATACCATACGGCCTTGTCCCAGGTGACAAGAAGATAGGACAATGCCACCGGATTGTAGGCCACGTCCGAAGCCCTGACATTCAGGAGCCAGACTATCTCGTCGAGGGCCGTGACAAGCATTGCGCTGCAATTGTTCTCGTCAATGAAGTCCCTGAGCCATTGCAGCCTCGACTGCCGCGACTCCCCGGCCACCTCATCCGGCAGACGGTAGATTTCAGTGGAAGGTACCGAAGGCCTGTCAATCCAGACATTCTCAAGCATATCCGGCAGATCAATGATGCTGAATGAATTGTCCCCGTCTCCCATCTCGATTCTGCCGGCCTTGCGGAATGCATTCTTCAGGTTTTCAACAGAGTCGACCGTCTGGGCGAGACCGTCCACAGCCACAGTCACGTGACGGACATCCCCCTCGAAGGCATATTCAGCCAGCCATTGCGGGATCCGTATTTCCCCGGGGATTCTTGTCTTGTGCAGTTCCACCCCTGTTCCCTCAAGCTGTTCTACAGCCTGGATGAAATATCTGGTATCCGTCCAGAGGCCCGCATGGTCAAGGGTTATGACCACATCCCCGGCCTCGCCGGTGAAACCGCAGACCCACTGGACCTGCTTCCATCTTTCAGCGGGATACTCGCTGCTGTGCGGGTCAGAGCCGGCGATTATTACGGCGTCAATGCCCTTTTCTCTCATAATGTCCCGGATTATTCCGATTCTCGAGACATAGATTTCCGGTGTCTTCATATCTGTTTTCGATTTATGTCAAATTTCCGATACAATGTCCCTGATGATGGCATCCGAAACGAAAAACCTCGATTCAGGTATTCTCAGCCTGTTTCCGGGCAACAGCTCAAGGTCTCCGGACTTAAGCATCATCGATGTGGCGTGCTCAGGGATCAGGCTTCGGGATATGCCTTCCGCCGTCCTCAGGGACAGCATAATCTCCTCCACTCCAATGTCCCCGGCATCCAGCTTCTCGGATTCAGGTTCCACGCCAGACGCGGAGGCATAGCCTTCCGCATCATCGGGATTCCACCGTCTGAACTCCACTACGCCACCGCTTCCGGCCACGGCGGAATGTGCGCCGGCCCCGAGACCTGTGTACGGAAGCCTCCTCCAATATGCGGAATTATGCACGGCCTCATATCCCGGTCTGGCGAAATTGGATATCTCATAGTGACGGTAACCGGCCCCGGCAAGCATCCCGCAAAGAATGTCATACTGCCTCCTGCACAGACTCTCGTCAGCTTCAGCGTATTTTCCCGCCCTTTCCAGCTCCGCCAGTGCGCTCCCCTCCTCCACTGAAAGCTGGTAGGCGGATATATGTTCCGGAGCCAGGCTCAGTGCCTCCGCCACCGCAGCCCGCCATACCTCGTCGTCCAGTCCGGAAATCCCGAAAATCAAATCTATGCTCAAGTTCCGGAATCCGGCCCGGCGGATGAGGTCAACAGCCTTAACCGCCCCGGCTGCATCGTGCCTGCGGTTCATCCACTTCAGCAGTCCGTCGTCAAAAGACTGGATACCCATGCTGAGCCTGTTCACGCCAATCTCACGCAGTCCTTTCAGGTACTCGGGCCCGCCTGCGCAGATGTCATCGGGATTGACCTCCACTGTAAACTCTTCATACCGGTGTCCTTCATCCCCGAAAACCTCCTTTCCGATGCCCGCAGCCATATTCCTGAATACATCAAGAGGCAACACCGATGGGGTGCCGCCTCCTATGTAGAGCGTGTCCGGGCTGCCGTACAGCCTTATTGAGTCGATGATCTCATTCCTTCGAAGCCCGGCTTCGCGCACTACTGCATTGCAATATTGCTGAAACCTGCCGGCCTGTCCCGCATCCTCCTTCCCGGCGCATACAGCCACCGAGTAGAAATCGCAATAGATGCAGAAACTCCTGCAGAATGGGATATGTACGTATATCAATGTCCTGGGAGCTGGTTGTCTATCTGAGCATCAGCTCGGCCGAACCGAGTCTGGACTGCTCCGTATAGGCCTCAACAGTATATACGCCCTTCGTGAATGAAGGAATTTCATTGAGATAGATGCTGAGGTCAACCTCGGATCCCTCATAGTCGACGCGGCGGGAAGCCGATGCGACCAGGGTCTCTCCTCCGAACTCGAATGAAATCCTGCGGGAGTTGGTGAGGATGATTCCGTCCGGATCCTTCACCCTGATGTATACGGTCACAGGGCCGCGAGGGGCAAGGTCATTCTCGACAAGGCTGAGTGAGGTAAGAAGCCTTACAACCCTGCTGCTCCTGTCGGTAACCTTGTCGCTGCTGTTGTAGGCCTCGATTCTCAGGCCGCGGGCCTTGATGACCGAACCTGCCGCAACCTGGCCCGTGAGATTCTCCACCTTCTGCGTAAGCTGCTCATTGGCTGCCCTGCTGGCGGCCGCCTCGCGTCTTGCCGCAGCGGCATCGGCCGTAAGTTTGTGATTCAATGTATTCAGGGAGTCGATCTGGACAATGTAGTTGCGCATTATGCTCCTCAATGTGCCGAGTTCCTTCTGATACTTCCTGATCATAGCCCTGTTGGTAGCCTCGGTCTCCTTGATGCGCTCGACCAGTGCGGCCACTTCCGCCCTCGATGTATCGAGCTGGGAATTGATGGAGTCATAATCGGACGAAAGGCTTTCATAATCACTCTGAAGGCTCTCGATCTGCTCCGTAAGCTCCTGCTTCTCGATTTCGAGATCATTTATCAATGAGGCTTTCTGGCTCCAGATAAAAGCCAGGGCGGCAGCAAGCAACACTGCCACTACAATGAGAAGGTACATCACGTTCCTGAGATTCTTCTCTTTTGCAAGCCGGGCTTCCTGCTCCCGACGCTCAACAATCGGATCTGTTTCCATATCTCTAATCTGCTTTATGGTCCGCAAAGTACGGACTTTGGTGAATTTGTACAAAAATAACCAAATTTATCAAGATATGTCACCTTTTTTGCTTAAGTTTGTATCACACCAAAAAAAATTCAAAATGTCGCCTGCAGCAAAATACGCAATCCGTGCTATAAAGTACTTCTTTTATTTCACCTTCCTCCTCGCCCTTTTCCTGACCGTCCTGGTTCTCGCCGGCGTGGTGGAGGGAAACATCGAGACAATGTTCAGAGGAGGATACCGCTCGCTGCTGAGCATTGCCCTCATGTTCATCTGCGTGTCCTCGGTCTATCCCATCTTCGGATTCGTCAGGAAGAGCGCCATTGTTCCCGGAGAATACAGGGACATCAGGGACGGCATAGTGGATGCGATGGAGAGCCGGGGCTATGTTCTCGAGACGGAAGAGGGCGAGAACCTCTCCTTCCGCCTGAAATCCACACTGAACAAGATTTCCAGAATGTACGAGGACCGGATCACATTCACGAGGGAGCTGGGAGGATTCTCGGTGGAAGGGCTCCGGAAAGATGCCATCAGAATCATCTACGGAATTGAAAGCCGCTTCCGCAAAGACGAGGAATAATCACCTTCAAACCACATACTTATGACAGATGAACTCAAGACCGTGGCCAGATTCTCCGACATCATGGGAGCGGAGATTGCGGCCGGAATGCTCAGATCCAACGGGATCGAGGCCGAAATTTTCGGACAGGATTCATCTTATCCATGCCTCAATGCGGTCTATGACCGTGTGGAGCTGAAAGTGAAACCTGAAGATTATGAGTCGGCGAGGAACTTGCTGGCGGCGAACGAAAGCGCCGAATAGAACTCCTCTCCGTAAACACTTATCAGAGGTTCGCGTAGAAATTCATATACGCGGATCTTTTTTTGTCTGCCGAGTTCGAACGCATCCCTGCATATATCCCATCTGTGGAGATTCAATGCATGCCTGCCGTCGGAGAACTCCGTGACGCGTATCGGGTAAAGCCAGCAGGAGGAAGGCTTGCGGAAACCCTTCCTGCCTGCAAACCAGGACTTTTCCATTGCACAGAAGCAATTGCCCTTTCCGTCAATCTGAGTGTAGGCGCAGGCCTCCGAGCCGGGACAGAGAGGGGTTACCACGTCTCCGTCCACATCCACCTCGAAGAAGCCCTTTTCTTCAATGACTTTCCGCCCAGCCTCGCTCATGAGCGGAGAGAACTCCGGATAGGCCCCCTCAATCAGTTCAACTTCTTTCTCGTCAAGAGGCGCCCCGCTGTCGCCGATTATGCAGCAGCATCCCTTGCATTTCGCATAGTCGCAGGCGAAATATTCCGTTATGACCTCCTCTGAAACAAGGCAATCCCCGATTTCGAAGATTGTTCCGAATCTATGTTTGGCACTCATTGATTATCCAATATGATGTCTGACTTCAATGTGTCCGCAACGGCAGTCGCCACCGTATCTGCGGGTATGATCTTCAGCGAATCCGCAGCGGCAACGGCCGCCGAATCAGCTGCAACCTTCCTTATCACCTCTACCTTGATTTCAGGCCTGGCTGCCGGAACATATACCGCAGCCTCAGGCAGGATGGAGAGGAATTCCTGCAGACTCAGGCTGTCGAGCCAGAACCTGCTGCGGGCCGTGCTGTCCAGCCCCAATGCCCTGAACGCCTCCTGAGTCAGGCCGAGGGAGTCCGCACCCGGAACCACAGTCATCGATTCGAACTCGACCTGCGGCTTCGGAGGAGTGACTTCCCGGACGGAAGGGTCCTGCACTCTCACCCCGTATTCCGCCCTGCGGCCTTCACACAGGCCCTTCAATATGGCATTGACGGAAGCCGCATCCACGGAACTGATCTTTTCGCCATACTGAGTCACCAGGTCTTTTCCGCAGGAATACCGGAGCTCCAGCATTGCCATTATGGTGCCGGGGTCCGACATTCTCGAATCCATAAGCTTCCTTAATGCCTTCTTGTAAATGTCCAGTTCTGAAGAGGAAATTCCGGATGCGGCGAAAGAAGACACCGCTTTCCGCACTCCGCGAATAATCTCCTCGGCAGAATAAGCCTGGGCCATTGTGGCCGGAATCCCCCTGTAATCAGTCATTTCCGCATCCGCGAAGAAATTGAACCTTTCCTCCGGGAAAGATTCGAATTCCCATCTGAACCTGCCGTACCATCCTGCAGATGAGAGGCTTGAGGCAATCCTGTCCTCGAGGGCCAGGGCGGCGATGCTGGTGGCCATATAACTGGACGAGGTGTATGTCACCGGGCAGGAGAATGCCATTGCGACCGCCGGAATCTTTCCGTCAACTACCATTGTAGTCCGTCCTGACAGATTCCGGGGCTGTATGCGGGAACGCAGGGACGAAACCTTGTCAGTCCTGAAACCTCCCAGCTCCCTTGCCAGTTCCTTCTTGAGTTCATACTCGTCGAAATCTCCCACAATAAGCAGGATGCCGTCATTCATCCTTGAAAACGCATTCTCGAAAAACTTCTCTCCCCTCTTCTGAAAATCATCTGCAAGCCTTATGTGTCCCTTGTATCCTGAATAAGGGGCCCCGGCAGTGAGCAGGCTGTCTATAATCTGGCTCCTGGACCTTCCTGCAGCCATTCTTGCATATTCGCACTCCCTGAAATAATCATAGGCTTTCCTGTCGGGCGTCCTGTCCACCGAAAGGGAATAAAGGGAATTCATCAGCAGGTTCAGTCTCGAAGACGGTGCAGCTCCGCTGATTCTGAGGTCGGACATCGTCACTTCGCATTCCATGGAAATGCCGTTGGACGCAAGCATATCCCTGAAACTTCCGGACTGCATGCCGGACACATTGTACAGGCTGAGAAGGTCGGAGACATATCCGTCCTCCCCAGGCTTCAGCCCCTGGACAAGGGAGCGGCCGCCCTTCAGCATCCAGCAGTACCGGAATGTCCCCGTATTGGGAATGTTCTTGTAAACCACCGTGATGCCATTCTCGAACACCCACAGGCTGCCTCCGGAAAGAGGTTCCGGAGAGACGGTCTTCAGCTTGACCTTCTTCTGGTTCTTCCTGATTCTCAAGGTGTCGCTGCGGCTGATCACATACTGGTTCCCCGGCGCCGGCTTCCAGGCCTCGGCGAACTGTTCCGGAAGATTGCGTCCTGCAAGAGCCGAGGAATCCGCCCGGCACTCGATTGTCAGGTTCCGGGACTTGTCGAGAATAGCGGAGACGAAATTGTTGAAGAGTCTCACGCCGACCTCGTCTTCAATGTTCTTCTTCAGGAAAAAATCCATCCGCGAGGCGGACGATGCGAGAGAAGAGCCGTAGAGGAATGACGATACGCAGAGGTCCACGTAACGGGAATTGTCCACCACATCGCCGGTATAGTCTCTCCTGAGGTCCATCACAAGCTCGTTCTGCGCATCCCTGTATTCCTCTGCGACCGTCCCGGTCTCGTCCATTCCGGCAAGAACCGATGCCAGGACCGACACAGTCCCGTCAATATGCTCCGAGGATGTGCCGGCGGTAATGCGGAACTTCTCGTCCCCGGGACCATTCTCGCTGCTTATATATTTGAAATCAATGTCAAAAACCGGAACAGAAGCCCTCCTGAAGGCATTCACAAGCCTCTTCTTCAGGACAATGCCGAATTCCTGGGCCAGCTTCTGTGACACGAGCGGCTGGACGGTAGGCATATTCGCAGCAGGAGTCCGCGGAGAGGAATACTCCGCAGTAATCCATACTGCGTGAGGATTGCCTGTCTGTATATGACGGAAGCGGGCATGGTCTGACGGAGTCCAGCTATACTCCCTGGACGTACGGGAGACCGGGGATCTCGGAACGAGGAGGGAGAGCATGTTCATCTTGCTCAGAACAGCGTTGGCGTCAATGTCTCCGGATATTACAATAGCCTGATTTCCGGGAGAATAGCGTCCCCCCTTCGAATAGGCCTGTTCCCCGATGATGTCGAAGACCATCAGCAATGACGAGTCCACCATCTCGGCAGACCTGGAAAGGTCCATCCGGCTGAACTTGTATACGGTGGCATCGGAAGCCGTCGTCACATAGCCTCCGCTGCCTGGCCAGATGCAGTTTCCGGAAAGAAACATGTAAGGAGAATAAGCATCGAAATGAGGAAGGCGGGAAAGGGCCCCCATCGCATTGACTGCCGAACTTCCCCTTGTAATCTCCGTCTCGTCTTCAGTGCCAGTCCTCTGGACCAATGCAATATCAGCCTTTCCCTTCTCTGTGGAATTGGTTACAACATAATAAGTTATACCATTGTCCAGACATCCCGTCCTGATCTGCGGAGCGGCCGGAAGGGTGGGCAATCCTGCCGCAGGCACGATTATTGGTATAAGGAGTCCGAGAAGAAAAACTATTGCTCTATTCATACAGTCCGTCATAAAAAAGCGTTCGTTTCGCAAAATTACTATATTTTTTGTATATTTGTCGGGATTGCGCATATTGAAAACATTAAAAACACTGATACAATTATGAAAAAGATTATTCTTGCTTTCGCGGCTCTTGCCATTGCGGCAGGCATGTCCGCTCAGGATCTCGCAACTGCTACTTCTACCTACAATAGCGGTGCCGAAGCTCTCACAATGGGTAACAAAACTGATGCCCTCGAGTATTTCCAGAAAGCTCTCGCCATTGCCCAGGGTCTTGGTGACGAAGGAGCCGACGTGGTTGCGAACTGCAAAAACGCAATACCTTCAGTGATTCTCTCCATCGGCAAAGAGCTCTACAACAACAAGGATTTCGAAGGAGCTCTCGCCAAGATGAAAGAGGCTTCCGACAAGGCTTCCGAGTACGGAATCGAGGATATCAAGGCTGAAGTCGCTGAGCTCATCCCTCAGGTGAACCTAACCAAGGCAATGGAAGGCGCCAACAGCGCATTCAAGGCAAAGGATCTCGCAGGTGCCCTCGCAGGCTACAAGGAAGTTATGGCTCTTGACTCTACAAACGCAGTTGCCGCTCTCCGTCTCGGCCAGCTTCTCAGCGGCTCCAACCTCGAGGAGGCCGAGAAATATCTCAACATCGCAGCTGCCAACGGACAGGAGGAGAACGCCACCCAGCTCCTCGGAACAGCATATCTCAAGAAGGCCGCAAGCCAGCTCAAGGTCGGCAAGTACGCCGATGCGGTAAGCCTTGCCGAGAAGGCCAATGAAATCAAGGCCAATGCACAGGCTCTCCTCATTGCCGGACAGGCTTCCCAGAAGCTCGGAAAGGACAGCAATGCCATATCTTTCTTCGAGCAGTACCTTGAGGCAGCTCCTTCCGCCAAGAACGCAGGCGCCATCGCATTCACCGTGGGCGCTCTCTTCCAGAAGGCAGGCAACAAGTCCAAGGCTGTCGAGTACTATCAGAAGGTAGCTTCCGACCCTCAGTTCGGAGCTCAGGCAAAGCAGCTTATCTCAGCCCTCAGCAAATAGTTCCGAATGAAATTCCTGGAACTTCTTGCTCCGGCAAGGAATATGGATATCGGCATCGCGGCCATCGACTGCGGTGCCGATGCCGTATATATTGCCGGGCCGGCATTCGGAGCCAGACAGGCCGCCGGCAACAGCATTGAAGATATCAGAACACTGTGTTCCTACGCCCACAGATACGGGGCGAGGGTCTTCATAACTCTCAACACCATCGTCTTCGACAGCGAGCTGGAAGACATCCATGAAATGATGCTCAGTGTTGAAGAGGCCGGAGCCGACGCCATCATTGTACAGGATCTCGCCCTGCTGAAACTGGCCGGAGGCGGAATCCCTCTCCATGCATCAACCCAATGCGCGATAAGGGACAAGGACAAGGCATTGCTTTACAGAGACCTGGGCTTCTCCCGGATTGTGCTTGAAAGGGAGATGTCCCTGGACGGCATAAGGGAAATCAGCGAAGCGACAGGATCGGAGATAGAGTTCTTCGTGCACGGAGCCCTCTGCGTATGCTACAGCGGCCAGTGTTACCTGTCCGAGGCCGTTGCCGGGCGCAGTGCCAACCGGGGAGAATGCATCCAGGCCTGCAGGAGTCTTTACGACCTTGTGGACGGGGACGGCAATGTGCTGGTCCGGAACAAGGCCCTGCTTTCATTGAAGGACTACAATCTTCTGCACAGGCTTGAAGACCTGGCCGGCGCAGGGGTGACGTCTTTCAAGATCGAAGGCCGTCTCAAGAACATGTCGTATGTCAAGAACACTGTCAGGGCATACTCCGAGGCTCTTGATGTCCTCGTGTCATCCAGACCCGACCTGTATGCCAGGGCTTCACGCGGAGTTGTCCGGGGAGGGTTCAGGCCGGACCTCGGCAAGACATTCAACCGGGGTTACACTGAGCTCTACATCGACGGGAAACGCGGCCGGTGGTCCTCGATGGATGCTCCGAAGGGCATGGGAGAAATCATCGGCAGCGTCAAGTCCGTCAGCCCTGCAGGGAAAAACGGGATAATGATCGAGGTCAGCCTCAACGAGGCCGGCCTGGCATCGCCGCTCGGAAACGGAGACGGATTCGCCTTCATAAGCGGGAACGGGAGCATTGCAGGATTCCGCGGCGACGTATGCTCTGGCAATACCATACGCTGCCAGAAAGTCGATGGACTCCGCAGGGGCACGACATTGTACAGGAATCTCAATACGGGTTTTGAGAAAGCCATCGAAAGCGCCGCCTGCAGGAGGATGATCCGGGTCAATGTCAATGTTGAGGCCTCCAGGTCAGGAGATGGTCATTTCACATTGGCCTGCACGGCAATGTCGGAAGACGGAAGGGTGGTTTCGGTTTCAATGGATGCCGGAAACGAGGCCGCCGGCAACAGGGACAGGATGAAAGGCCTGATGGAAAGCCAGTTGGGAAAAAGTTCCGGGATATACGAATTCACTGCCGCATCTGTCAGCCAGGGCGAACTCCCTTTCACAAGCGCATCCTTCCTCAACAATATCAGGCGCACTCTGGCAGAGGAACTGGACAAGTTGCCCTGCATCGGGGCTCCGATGGCAGGCAAGCCTTCCGAATCCGGCGCCCATCAAGTGCAGGAAGGCCTCACGGAATGCCATAGCTACCTGAATGACAAGGACTTGGATTACAGGTTCAATATTGCGAACCACCTGTCACGCTCTGTTTATACTTCCCTGGGGGCAGGCCGCACGGATGATGCATTCGAGATATCCCACACCAGGGGCGCTGAACTCATGCGCACCAAATACTGCATCCGGTACGAGCTGGGACTCTGCCCCGTCCACCAGAAAAGCACTAGGACGGTCCGGGAGCCTCTCCGGCTGATCAACAACGGACGCCGGTTCACCCTGCATTTCGACTGCGGAAAATGCGAGATGACGGTCACTGGAACTGAAATGTAAGTTCCACATCCCCGAAGCGGGAAGTCTTCCCGTCATATTTCTCAAGATACGGTCCAGAAAGCTGGCCCCTCCAGACAATGTCGTCGCGGGAATTGAATGGCAGAGACATCTCGAATCCGAAACTCTTCGAATTGTATTTCACTACCGCCGAACATTTCCACTCCGTCCTGGTCCCGCCGTCATCCTCGGTCATCATGAAGGCAATGCTCTCATTCTGTTCAGTCCACTGCGACACAAGGACGACGTTGAAAGGCAGCCGCTGCAACACCTGATTCCGTCTCACAACCACCATAAAGTCGGAAATCTGGGGATCATACAGTTTCAGCTCAGCCTCGGTGGATGCCGTGAAGTCCTCTACCTTGCCGCATTTGACGAAGAATTCAGAGGCCCCGGCAAACCAGGAATCGTAGTTTCTCCTCATCATGAAGTCCTTGATTACCAAGGTCCTCACCCTTGAAGATGCCGACATCGGCGCAGACAATCCCATCGGGGCTCCGACCACTATGGACCCCCCGCCGTTACCCCACTCGGGATTCTTCCTGCGCAGCATCTCCAATGAAGTGAAACGGCTGTCGTCATTGCGGTTGACGACCCAGACAGGCACGTTTTCCGCCATTTCCTCATCCACCTCCACCACCTCGCAGGTCCTCCCTCCGCCCGGCGTTTCCACGATTCTGTATCCGATGTTTGCCTCAGCTCCGTTCTCGGGGTCGAAAGTGATGACAGGCATAGTCTCCCCGTCCCATCTCTCAGAATAAGGCCAGTAAATCTGGACATCCGAATTCATCAGCCGCTGCAGGTAATCGTCACCGGAACCTGCTGACCTTGTGGGGCATACATATTCCCATATCAGATCCCTCAGCGGTCGGGCAAAGGCTTTGGTCCGCATTGACTTCACATCCTCGTCATCCCCTACCCCGGAGCCCGGAGACTCAAAAAGATCCTTCATGGTATATTCCTCGTCATAGCCATTGTCCGAAGAGGATGAAACCGCCTGGTGGACTTCCATAAGGTGGTCTTGTTCCAAAGGCAGGGCTGACAGCATTCTTGCGACGCTGTCAATAGACACTGTATCGGCAGGATAACCCTTCTCTCCGGTATGGTCCACATACTCACATCCCGCCATCAGCGACAGCCCGGCGGCAAGCGCCGTTTTCATAAAGACATCAATTTTCCTCATCATATCAACCATTGTTTTACCGGTCCCGGGGCACTCCGGAGCCGCAATGCAAAGTGACGAAGATTTATCCGCATTCGGAAAATGAAAACGGATAAAATGAAAAAACCTGCACAGGAGGGCGCAGGTCACGGTTTTTCCTGTCTGAAAAACTGGAGAAATGACATAAATGGAGTCCCGGCTCCGCTATGAAGCCAGCCGGTAGATGACAAAACGGTTCCTGTCGTTCAGATCCTTCACCACGGATACGTCGCTGAAGCCAGCCTCACGGAAAAGCTCCGAGGTTTCCCGTCCTAGCCTCTCATTGATTTCGGCCATCCCCATCCCGCCGGGGAGGAGACATCTCCTGCTCCAGCATGCAACAGCCCGGTAGAAGACCAGAGGGTCGTCATCCGGCACGAAAAGGGCGATTCCCGGCTCATGGTCCAGGACATTGACCCTCATATCCTTCTTCTCCGACTCCATTATGTACGGAGGGTTGCTCAGCACGATGTCGAACTTTCCAAGTTCAGGGCTGTCATTGAGAATGTCGGCTCTGACGAAATCCGGACGGCGGGCACTCCCTGTTTTGAGTTCAGGAGTGAAGTCCTGTCCCGCAGCCATCCTCAAGGCCTCTTCCGATATGTCAACCCCGGTCACAATGCATCCCGGAGCCGACAGGGCCAGAGTCCAGGCTATGCATCCGGAGCCTGTGCACAGGTCCAGCACCCTTACAGGCTCGGCATTTTTCCCGAAAGGAAACCGCATGCGGATCAGCCTGATCGCATGAGCGACAGCTTCACGGCAGAGCAGTTCGGTTTCAGGACGCGGTATCAGGACGGCCGGGCTGACATTGAAACTGCGGCCGTAGAATTCGGCCTTGCCAGTGACGTATTGCAGAGGTTCTCCCCCTGACAGCCTGGCAAGAGCGTCCCGCAGTCTTCCCATTGCAGCCTCCGGAACCTCTGTCCTGGGCTCCACAATGTGCGTATAGCTCTTTGTCCCGATAATGCTCCCGCAAAGAATCAGTACAATGTTTCTTGCCTCATTCTCAGGATACAGCATGCGGAGGGAGGAAATTCCCTCCCTGATGAAGTCAGACAGAAGCATGCCGGCTATGAATTACTGATGAGCGTGGAGAGGAAGGATGTCATGTCCAGACCTGCGGCACGAACCATCTTCGGGACCAGCGATGCGCTGGTCATTCCCGGAATGGTATTGACTTCCAGGAAATAAACTCCGTCATCTGCGGAAATGTAGTCCATCCTGACGACTCCGGAGCATCCGAGATGCTCATAAAGCCTGCAGGTGATGTCCTGAATCAACCCCGATTCGCTTTCAGGAATAGGCGCCGGACAGAGTTCCTGGCTGTGGCCATTGTACTTCGCATCGTAATCAAAGTATTCGTTCCCGGTCACAATCTGGATGACGGGGAGTGCCCTGACCTTGTCCCCGTCCCTGTAGGCGGCGCAGGTAAGCTCCTTGCCCTCAATGCCTTTCTCCACGATTACGGCAGGGCCCTCCGAAAATGCATAATTGATTGCGGACGGCAGTGAAGCGGCATCCTTAACCTTTGAAATGCCGAAACTGCTGCCTCCGTCGGTCGGTTTAACGAACACCGGGAATCCGAGTTCGGCAGCCACGCGGGCGGAGAACCCTTCCACGTCCATCCCCTTGCGGATAAATGCGTCAGGAGCGAACTTGACGTAGTCCACGCCGCGGAGATAGCTCTTGCAGGAATATTTGTCGAAAGCGACTGCAGACACGAAGGCGCTGCACCCGCTGTGGGGAATGCCGAGCATCTCGAAATAGCCCTGAAGAAGACCGTTCTCGCCCGGGGCTCCGTGCTGCATTATATAAACGTAGTCAAACTTGATCTTCTCCCCATAGACCGTGACGGAAAAATCGTTCTTGTCGATTTCCGGGCGGGCTTCCTCAGGAAATGTCACACGCATCGAATCCTTGTTGCGATAGGCCACGAGACTCCATTTCCCGAAACGGGCGAAAATCTCATACACATTGTAACATCCTTCGTCAATGCGGGAGGCGGTGAACTCCCCGCTTCTGCAGGCGACCTCCCATTCGGAAGAATCGCTGCCATAAACCACTGCTATGGTCTCAATCTTTGCCATATTGTCAATCAAAATAATAATCCGTCTCGCTCCCTGCCCCGGCGTTGGTATCCTCGTCTCCTCCGCTGCAGCTCAGGTCAACCGTCATTCCGGCAGGTGCCACGAAGCGGTCGGACTCGGAAATGCCGAGAGTGCCGTCGGCAAGGACTTTCTTCATGAATAATCCCCATATCGGGAGGGCCATGTTGGAACCGCTTCCCAATGCGAGAGACTGGAAATGGACCTGTCTGTCCTCGGCTCCCACCCATATGCCTGCGGTAATAGTCGGGGTATATCCTATGAACCATCCGTCAGCATTGTCATTGGTGGTTCCGGTCTTGCCGGCGATTTCACCCTTGAGACCGTATTTAGCCCTCAGCCTTGCTCCCGTACCGTTATTTATCACACCTTCCATAAGATTCACCATGAGGTAGGCAGTCTGCTCGCTGATGGCCTCCTTGCGGCGGTTGGTGAACTCGCCGAGCACATTGCCCATATTGTCCTCGATCCTCGTCACGAACTGAGGGGTGACATACACGCCCTTGGACGGGAATGTGTTGTATGCGGAAACCATCTCGTACAATGAAAGGTCGGCAGGGCCCACGCAGAGCGAAGGCACGGCGTCCACGTGGCTCTGGATGCCCATGGTCCGCATCATGTCAGCCATCGGCTCGGGTCCGAGCTGCTTCATCAGATAGGCGGAGATGTTGTTCGAACTGTGGGTGAGACCCCACTTGAGGGTGACGGTCTGACCGATCCAGACATCCTTGTCGGTACTTCTCGGAGTCCACTCGTCCTCGCCTACTATGAATGTCTGAGGGACATTGACCACCTTGGTGCATGGAGTCATTCCGGACTGCATCGCCAATGTGTAGAGGAAAGGCTTGACCGTGGAGCCCACCTGACGCTTGCCCTGGCGGACATTGTCATATTTGAAATATCTGTAGTTCGGACCTCCGACATAGGCCTTGATGTGGCCTGTGACAGGCTCGATTGCCATGAAGCCGGCCCTGAGGATTGACTTGTAGTATCTGATGGAGTCGTCAGGCGTCATCGTGGTGTCCGCATAGCCTTTCCTGTTCCAGGAGAAAACCCTCATGTTGACAGGCACGGAGAAACTCTTCAGGATTTCCGCCTCGCTCCTGCCCTCCTTCTTCATCATTCTGTAGCGGTCGCTCCACCTGCGGGCCTGCTTCATCACCAGATCCCGGGTGGATTTCTCGACATCATTGGAGAAAGGCTTGTTGGTCTTGTACTTGAGATCGCGCTCGAAACTCTTCTGCAGATCCTTTCCGAGATGCTCGGCGACTGCCTGCTCGGCGTATTTCTGCATCTTTGCGCTGATGGTCGTATAGATCCTGAGGCCGTCCTTGTCCAGATTGTACCGGGTTCCGTCCGGCTTGCGGTTCTTGTTCAGCCATCCGTAAAGCGGATCGTCAGCCCAGAGAACCGAGTCTGCGGCATAGTCCTCCCTGTAGGCATATTTTGAACGCTGCGGCTCGTCCGCATTCATCACGCGCCTGAGCATGTCCCTGAAATACGGCGCCAGACCTGCATTGTGGTCCTGTACCTGATAATCTATAGTGATAGGTATCTGCTGGATCGAGTCCCTCTCCGCCTTCGTGAGGTATCCAGCCTTCTCCATCTGTCCTATAACGAAATTGCGGCGGACCAGGGCCTTGTCAGGATTCAGGGCAGGATTGTACCTGGTAGGCTTGTTGACCATTCCCACGAGAGTGGCGCTCTCCTCTACGGTGAGGTCGGCCGGCTCCTTCGCGAAGAAGGTCTGAGATGCGGCCCTTACGCCATAGGCATTGCTGCCGAAGAAGATGGCATTGAGATACATGTCCATGATCTCCTCCTTGGTGTAGTCACGCTCGAGCTTGACGGCGGTTATCCATTCTTTCAGCTTGATAATCACCAGCTTGACCTTGGATACGCCGGGGATTCTGCTGCTTACGTCTGCCCTGGGATACAATGTCTTCGCAAGCTGCTGGGTGATGGTGCTTCCGCCTCCCTGGCTGGAATCGCTGAGGAGCAATGTCTTCACGAGCACCCTTCCGAGACTCTGGAAATCAATGCCGGAATGGTTGTAGAACCTTCTGTCCTCGGTTGCCACCGCCGCCTGCACAAGATATGGCGAAAGTTCGTCGTAGGATACGAAGGAACGGTTCTCGATATGGAAAGTCGTGAGTATCTGGCCGTCATCGGCAATGATCTCCGTAGCCAGCTTGCTCTCGGGATTCTCGAGTTCCTCGAACGAAGGAATGTCGGCGAATGCCCACACGAGGAGAATCATTGCAAGGAGGAGCAGCACCGGAGCTGAGATGATGATCCAGAACCATTTGACGATCTTCTTTCTTGTAATGTCTGTCATTTTCTATCAATATTATAGCGGATTTCTCCGGTTTTCGTGTTTAAGGATGACAAAAATACATAGAAAATTTGGAAATTAGCCTCATTTGTGTTTTACTTTGCATCCTAATTCAAAAAAATGAAACAAATGGAGGGGAATCTTGTGATTGTGGAGTCGCCGGGAAAAATCGGCAAGCTTCAGAAATTTCTGGGAAATGACTATATCGTAAAATCAAGCATAGGACACATCAGGGACCTTCAGGACAAGAAATTGAGCGTGGATATCGAACACGGGTTCACGCCCGAGTACGTCATTCCGGCTGACAAGAAAAAGGTTGTCGCCGAACTGAAGAAACTTGTGGGAGAGGTCAAGACGGTATGGCTTGCATCCGATGAAGACCGGGAAGGAGAGGCGATATCCTGGCATCTCTACGAAGTTCTCGGACTCAAGGACAAGGATACAAAAAGGATTGTCTTCCACGAAATTACCGAAGAGGCCATCCTCAACGCCGTCAAGAACCCGAGGGAGATCAACATGGACCTCGTCGATGCCCAGCAGGCCAGAAGGGTTCTGGACAGGCTGGTAGGTTTCGAGGTGTCTCCTATCCTCTGGAGAAAGATTCAGCCGAAGCTCTCGGCGGGAAGGGTGCAGAGCGTGGCCCTGAGGCTTGTAGTGGACAGGGAGAGGGAAATCATGGCCTTCAACCGGGAAGCCTACTACAAGACGGACGCAGTCTTCACTCCCGAAGGAGGGAATGTGAAGGTCAATGCCACACTGGGGACCAGGTTCAGGACAGTTGACGAGGCCAGGAAGTTCCTCGAGGACTGTGCCGGAGCCGAATTCAGGGTGGGCAGTATCGACAAGAAGGCAGCCACAAGATGCCCGGCAGCCCCGTTCACCACATCCACGATGCAGCAGGAGGCGGCCAGAAAGCTGCACTTCCCTGTCAACACCACGATGAGAGTGGCTCAGAGCCTGTACGAGAAGGGTCTCATCACCTATATGAGAACCGACTCCACAAACCTCTCGAAGCTCGCCCTGGGAGCATCCCGGGACTACATCGTGAAGAATTTCGGAGAGAACTATTCCAAGACAAGGCAGTACCGCACCACGTCCAAGGGAGCACAGGAGGCGCACGAGGCGATCAGGCCTACATACATCGGCAACACCTCCATCGAAGGCACCCCTCAGGAGCAGAAGCTTTACAATCTCATCTGGAAACGCACCATCGCATCCCAGATGGCCGACGCCTCTCTGCTGAACACGAACATAAGGATTGTCAATGACAGACGAGAGGAGAAATTCGCCGTTCAGGCCACCCAGATAGTATTTGACGGCTTCCTGAAGGTCTATATGGAAAGCTACGATGACCAGCAGGACGAGCAGGAGGTCATTCTCCCGGCCCTCAATGTCGGAGACAGGATGATTCCTCAGTCATTCTCATCCTCCGGCAAGTTCACAACACCTCCTCCGAGATATTCGGAGGCATCCCTCGTAAAGAAGCTTGAAGAACTCGGAATCGGCCGTCCGGCCACATACGGAACCATCATATCCACCCTCACGACCGGCCGGGGCTATATCGTGAAAGGAGACAAGGAGGGAGAAAAGATACCTGTGACCTGCCTGTCGATGAAGAACGGCATCATAACCGAAAGCATGAAGGTGGAACCGGTCGGCGCAGAAAAGGGGAAGCTTCTTCCGCAGGAAATCGGAATGATAGTGACCGACTACCTCGTGAAGAACTTCGGCAACATAATGGACTACGATTTCACGGCCAATGTCGAGAATGATTTCGACAAGGTAGCCAAGGGACAGCTCCGGTGGAACAAGCTCATAGCGGAATTCTACGCACCTTTCCACAAGAAGGTGGAGGATGTACTGGAAAGCAGGGAATACGGAAGCAGGGTAAGCAGGGAACTCGGAAAGGATCCGTCTGACGGACAGCCTATTGTCGCCAAATTCGGACAATACGGACCTTACATTCAGAAAGGTGAAGGCGAGAACCGCCAGTTCGCCCATCTTGCCCCGGGCCAGCTGATAGAGAGCATAACCCTGGAGGAAGCCCTCAGGCTTTTCCTCCTTCCGAGAAAGGTCGGCAGCTACAACGGCATTGACATCATAGCCACCAAGGGCAAATTCGGCCCTTACCTCAAGTATGGTGACAAGAACACCTCGCTTCCAAGGGGGAAAGATCCGTTGACCGTAACCCTAGAGGAGTGTATCTCATTGATAGACAGCATTGGCAACAAGGCGGCTGCGAACACCCCCCTGCTTGAATTCAAGGAAAGTGACATCCAGGTCATCAACGGAAGATACGGCCCTTACATCAAGCATGACGGCAAGAATTTCAAGATTCCCAAAGGGACCGACGCCGCCACTCTCACCGAGGAAAGATGCAAGGAAATAATCTCCTCTTCGGAACCTTCAAAGAAAGGCTTCAGGAGAAGGAAATCCTGACGGAAGTAAACGATTGAAAGGATACAATAGGTTATCTTTTAAGACTTAGGGGCTGCAAAAACTTATCTTTTATAAGATTTTGTGGCCCCGAAGTGATATTTTATAGAAAATTTGATTAATTTTGCATCTGTTGAATTAAAAATCAGAAGCAATGAGCAAGTATCACATTGACCAGACCGACCAGAAGATCCTTTCATTCCTCGTGAAGAATGCGCGCATGCCTTTCCTCGAGATAGCCCGCGAATGCGGAGTTTCAGGAGCGGCGATTCATCAGAGAGTCAAAAGGCTCGAGGCCGCCGGAGTCATAACCGGTTCCAGGCTGCTCGTGAAGCCGCAGGCGCTCGGCCTGAACATCTGCGCATTCATGAGCATTTCTCTCTCCGAGGCAGACAAGTACAATGAAGTGGTGGAATGTCTGAAGAAGATACCTGAAGTGGTGGAATGCCATTTTGTGACGGGCAAGTACGCTCTTCTCGTAAAGATTTATTGCTTTGACAACGACCACCTTATGGAGGTTCTCCTGAACACCATACAGAAAATCCCCTACATTCTGGCAACTGATACGATGATAGCCCTCGACGAGGCCATTGACCGCCAGGTATGGGTCAAGGATTACGAGAACACGACTTTCAACAACGGAAAGGAAGAATAGGACTACTTCCCGAGTTTCATGACGGCCTCGGCAAGGATGAGGTCCTCTGGAGTCGTCAGCTTGAAATTGAGCCTCTCGCCTTCGCAGAAAGCGAGGGGTATTCCGTATCTGGACGCCACTGAAGCGTCATCGGTAAATGATACGTCATAAGCCTGGCCGTAAGCCGCCCTGATGTCCTCGGATCTGAAAATCTGGGGAGTCTGCGCACCGAAGAGCACGGACCTGTCCGGTTCGGGACCGGAAGACTGCACAAGCCTGCCGTCATTGTCCTTCCGGAGCATTTTCAGGGTGTCCACGACAGGAAGCACCGGTATCAGTGCCCTGCAATCCGATTCATCAAAGCGGGAGAACATCGACCTTATGAATTCAACGGTAAGGAGGGGTCTGACGCCATCCTGTATGGCGACCACGGCCCCGTCAGGGATTTTCGACAATGCCGCCTTCACGGAATGGAAGCGTGTGATTCCCCCGCTCACAATCATCTGCGGACAGTTGAAATTGTTCTCGACACAATATCTCCGCCACCAGTCAGCATACTCGCCGCCCTGCGGGAGAACAGTCACGACAGATATGTCGGGAACAGCCTCGACGAACTTTCTGATAGTGGTGTGAAGCACCGCCCTGCCACCCAGGGGAAGGAACTGTTTCGGCAATTCCGTGCCCATCCGGGAACCGTGGCCTGCGGCCATTGCTATCAAATAACATTTTCTGTTCATAAAAGGTCAGATTACGCAACAAATTTAAGATTTTTTTCGTACTTTTGACGAAAATATGTTCAAACCGAAAAAACAGAGAAATATAATATGGCATTTTCATTTCTGACACAGGAACTTGCGATGGATCTGGGCACTGCCAACACCATCATCTTCCAGAATGATCAGATAGTACTTGACGAGCCAAGCATCGTGGCAGTCGAGAGCAGCAGCGGGAAATGCATCGCACTTGGACACAAGGCCAAGCTGATGCATGAAAGAGAATATCCGGGAATCAAGACAATCCGTCCGCTCAAGGACGGCGTGATCGCCGACTTCAATGCGGCTGAAATGATGATAAGGGGATTCATCAAGCAGGTGAACAGCAAGAGAAGGTCCTTCTTCTCCCCGAGCCTCAAGCTTGTCGTAGGCATTCCTTCCGGCAGTACCGAGGTTGAAATCAGGGCGGTCAGGGATTCTTCCGAGCATGCAGGAGGCAGGGATGTGTACCTTATTTCCGAGCCTATGGCAGCCGCATTGGGAATCGGCCTTGAAGTGGAAGCCCCTAAGGGAAGCATGGTAGTGGACATCGGAGGAGGAACAACCGAGATTGCGGTTATTTCCCTCGGTGGTATCGTGATACAGGACAGCATCAGGACAGCGGGCGACGTTTTCACCAGCGACATCCAGTCCTATCTCAGACAGCAGCACAACATCAAGGTGGGAGAAATCACCGCAGAGAAGATCAAGATTGCGGTAGGCGCCGTGATCCCGGAACTCAGGGAAGGAGCTCCAGAACCATACTGCGTGAAGGGAGCCAACCTGATGACAGCACATCCTGTAGAGGCTTCAATCCCTTATCAGGAAATAGCCCACTGCCTCGACAAGTCTGTCGGAAGAATCGAGACTTCCATACTCCACGTCCTGGAGCAGACACCGCCTGAGCTGTATTCCGACATTGTGGAGAACGGAATCTACCTCTCCGGAGGAGGAGCCCTGCTCAGAGGTCTTGCAACAAGGCTCACAGACAAGGTCAACATCCAGTTCCACGTTGCGGAGGATCCGCTTCACGCCGTAGCAAGAGGCACTTGCATCGCTCTCAAGAATGCAGAGAACTGCTCTTTCCTGAAGAGGTAGGATGCAGCGCAGGAGAACCATAACCGGAACATTGATCAATACGGCAGTCTTCATTCTACTGGAGATTGCCGCACTTGGTATGTTGAGACACGGTGACAGCCTCCAGGACCTGTTCATATCCAGGGCCGCTCACGGTTTCCTCGGCTACTTCTGGGGAGTGTCCGAAAACATAGCCGACTATGCTTCCCTCAGGACCGAGAACAGGCATCTGGCGGAGGAGATACTCCGGCTCACGGAGACGATAACCAGACTGGAAGAGGAGGCTGCCGCAGCGGCGGCACGCGATTCCGCAGACTACACAACCGCCTGGCGGGGGAAATACGAGTTCATCCCGGCGGAGGTCATCAAGAACAGCGTAAACAAGCAGCATAACTATCTGATAATAGGGAAAGGTTCCGATGACGGCGTCAGGCCCCAGACCGGAATCATCACCAGCCGGGGAGTAATCGGAATTGTCGATGCGGTCAGCAGACATTATTCCTACGCCATATCGTTTCTCAACTCCGACAGCAGCATAAGCGCAAGAATCGGAAAGGACGGGGCGGCGGGACCGATGGCCTGGGACGGGAAAGGCTCGGGGAACGCATTGCTGAGAGAGATTCCACTTCAGGTGAAATTCGAAGAGGGGGACACCGTCTACACGAGCGGATTCTCCACCATATTCCCTCCTGACATCCCTATCGGCAGGATAACAGGCTCCCGGATAGTCAACGGGGCCACATTCGAGATCAAGGTCAGCCTGTTCCAGGACTTCTCATCCGTCAGGCACGTCTGCCTCGTGAGAAATCGGGATCTGGACGAAATCATGTCACTCGAGAAAGGAGGAGCTGAACAATGAGACACAACTACGGAATAACATTCCTGCTGCTTGCGGCAATACAGCTGCTGATTTGCAATTATCTGAATATCAGTGCCTACATTACCATAAGCCTGCTGCCCGTACTGATCCTGTGCTTCCCGACAAGATTCAGCACTCTGAGCGCAATGCTGGTCGCATTCGCCACAGGCCTGGCGACCGATCTGCTCGCCGAAGGGACAATCGGGTTGAACGTCTTCGCCCTCCTCCCCGTGGCGGCTGTCCGCAGAACTCTCTGCGACTGGATCTTCGGCCAGGAGATAAGCCTGCTCGACGAGGATATCTCGATCAGGAAATTCGGTGCATTGAAGATGACGTTCGCCATCTCCGTGGCCTATGCCGTTTTCCTGCTTTTCTACATCGCTGCAGACGGAGGCCCGGCAAGGCCTATCCTGTTCAACCTTATCAGATTCGGCTGCTCGCTGATACCCGGAGTGCTGATCTCATTGCTGGCGGCCAGGGTTCTGGACCCTTACGGAGGAAGATGAGATGAAACTTGAACGGGCCAACAAGCTTAGAATCGGTCTTCTCATAATGGCGGGAATTCTCATCGCCAAGATTTTCTATATTCAGATCATCGACGACCGCTACAAGATCGACGCATCCAACAACTCGATGGTGTATGACATCATCTACCCGACCAGAGGCGTGATCTATGACAGGAACGGAAAGATCATAGTCGGCAACAAAGTGGCCTACGACATTCTCGTGACGCCCAAGGAAGTCACGGAATTCGACACCCTCCTGCTCGCCAGCGTCCTGGAAGTGGAACCGGACTTCATCAGAAGCAAGATGGCCGAATACAGGAAGAACAGGAGGAGAATCGGCTACCAGTCCGTCATAATGATGAAGCAGCTCTCCGCCGAGAAATATATGAAGTTCTCCGAAATCCAGTACAAGTTTCCGGGTTTCAGGGGACAGGTCAGGAGCATCAGGGACTATCCTTTCAATGCAGGAGGCAATCTTCTCGGCTACGTATCCGAGGTGGACCAGTCCTACATCAGCAGGCATCCTGGCGAATACCGGCCCGGAGACTATGCCGGCAAGACCGGCCTCGAGGCGGCAAGGGAAGCCGACCTGAAGGGCGAAAAGGGCTATCACATCTATCTGAGGAACTCCCACAACCAGATACAGACCAGGTACAAGGACGGCGAGATGGACAAGGAAGCCATCCCCGGCAAGGACATTGTGACCACCATCGACGCCGACCTGCAGCAATACGGCCAGCTCCTGATGCAGAACAAGGTAGGCAGCCTGGTAGCCATAGAGCCTTCCACCGGGGAGATTCTGACGATGGTTTCCAGCCCGGGAATCGACGTCGAGATGCTGGCGGACATCGGCAAGCATTACAAGGAAATTGTCAGCGACCCGCACAAGCCTATGTTCAACCGCGCCGTGCAGGCTCCATACCCTCCGGGCTCGGTGTTCAAACTCGTGAACGGCCTCATTGGCCTTGAGGAAGGAGTACTCAAGCCGGAATACACATATCCCTGCAACAAGGGATACTATTTCGGAAAACACAAGCTGGGATGCCACGCCCACCGCTCCCCTCTCGACCTCGAGGATGCCATAATGATGTCCTGCAACGGGTATTTCTGCTATGTGATGAGGAATATCCTGGAAAACAGGAAATACGGAAGCCAGGCGGAGGCGCTCGACAAGTGGCACGATTATGTATCAAGCTTCGGCTTCGGGCACAAGCTCGGAAGCGACTTCCCTGCCGAACTCGGCGGAACCATACCTACCTCAAACTATTACAACAAGATCTATGGCAAGGGAGGCTGGAAGTTCACCACTGTCATCTCCATTTCCATCGGACAGGGCGAAATCGGAGTCACGCCTCTCCAGATTGCCAACATGTGCGCCACTGTCGCCAACAGGGGCTACTACTACATTCCCCACATTGTCAAGGATTCCGACTCTCTCAGGATTGACGACAAATTCAGGGAGAAGCAGTACACCATGGTGGACACCACCAATTTCAAGAAGGTCATAAAGGGAATGTGGAAGGCCGTCAACAGCGGATTCGGCTCAGGAGGTACAGCCAGCATTGCTGCCGTCGAGGGCCTGGACATCTGCGGAAAGACAGGAACGGCGCAGAACCCGAGAGGAGCGGACAACTCCGTATTCATCTGCTTCGCGCCTATGGACAACCCTAAAATCGCCGTGGCGGCCTATGTGGAGAATGCGGGATTCGGAGCCACATGGTCGGCGCCTATAGCCTCCCTTCTCGTGGAAAAATACCTTACGGGGCAAATCAGCGACAAGAGGAAGCCCCTGGAGGAAAGAATGTTGAATGGAGATCTGATGTCTCGTGTCAAAACATATTGACGTATGGGAAGTTATCGTAGCGGAAGGCCATTCTGGCAGACATACGACTGGAAACTTGTCTTCATCTATCTGGCATTGGTTTTCATAGGATGGGTCAACATATATGCCTCCATCCACGGAGGTGAGAACACCGGCATCCTGGACTTCAGCGTCAACAGCGGGAAACAGTTCATATGGATTCTGACGGCATTCGGCCTCGGAAGCCTCATTGTTTTCCTCATTCCCTCGAACCTGTGGGAGAGCGGGGCGGGGCTGCTGTACATAATGGTTCTGTTCCTGCTTGTCGCCGTGATTTTCCTCGGAGTCGAGGTCAAGGGCTCCAGGTCCTGGTTCGCCTTCGGACCTGTCCGGTTCCAGCCGGCTGAGATTTCAAAGATAACCACCTCGCTCCTCCTGGCCTTCATAATGAGCAGACCGGGATTCAAGCTGACAAGGTTCTCGAATTTCCTCACGGTGGCCGCCGTCATTGCCCTGCCGATGCTGGTAATCCTCGGGGAGAGCGAGACCGGTTCGGCACTGGTATATGTGGGATTCATATTCGTCCTGTACCGAGAGGGCCTTTCCGGATGGCTGATCACCCTGATAGGAGTGGCGATTCTGGTATTCATCCTGACATTGACGACATCCCCCTACACTGCCATCCTCTGGCTTCTCGGCATCATTGCGGCAGGCAATGCCCTCAATCACAGGAACTCATTGCAATGGCTCCTGTGTGCGGCGGCGGTCATAATCCTGCTGGCATATATACCGCAATTGTGGACCCTCCTCCAGAATGCCCTGATACCCGGACTGAGCGAGGCGGCCGCAAACGCGGAGGCCGGCGAGGAAGCCGTCAATGAAGCCATGGCCATCGCCGCAGATGCGTCGGCATGGGGTTTCCTGTACGCCGTGAAGCCATTGTACATCCTGCTCGGACTGATAGGCCTGGCTGTCCCTGCCGTAATCTTCTTCGCCCTCAAATACAGGGACTCGTTCGCCGGAGTATCCACACTGACAATGATTGCCGGCATAATGATGGTGTTCTCGGTGGACTTCATTTTCTACAATATCCTGCAGGACCACCAGCGCAAGAGGATCGAGGTACTTCTCGGAATGAAGGAAGACCCTTCGGGAGTAGGATACAATGTCAACCAGTCGATGATCGCCATCGGCTCCGGAGGCCTGACCGGGAAAGGATATCTCAACGGCACCCAGACGACATACGGCTTCGTCCCGGAGCAGAGCACCGACTTCATTTTCTGCACGGTCGGAGAGGAATGGGGCTTCCTGGGATGCTTCGCAGTCATTGCATTGTACGTCGGGCTGATATGGCTTATAACCAAAGATGCCGAACACAGCAGGGAGAGTTTCACCCGGATCTATGGCTACTGTCTCGCAAGCTGCCTGTTCATGCATCTTCTTAT
>SAMEA3663025__coassemble_328_pt1 | contig 50388 bp, 45 predicted proteins | sample SAMEA3663025__metabat2_low_PE_053 | metagenome-assembled genome bin SAMEA3663025 (sample SAMEA3663025) | pig gut metagenome | biome: pig gut; feature: pig-associated habitat; material: faeces | place: France | collected 2012
CGGAATATGCGGTGTCCAGGAAGTCGGATGCCGCATATTTCATTTCCGCAGGGTGGAGCATCGAGGCGGCCTCGGGGCAGGCATCGATGAATGTCGCATTGGCGGACTTTATGACATCGGAGCATTTGCGGGCTCCGTCGCCTATGAAGAGAACCGGGCCCCCGGCGAGAATATCGGCGAAACTCTCCTCCGTCACGATCTCCGGAGCGGTATCCCTGACCTGCCTGCCGGTGATGTCGAATACGGCGCTGTACACCTCCATTCTCCTCGCGTCTATCATCGGCACGATGTGGCGGCAGCCCTCAGGAAGCAGATTCCTGTCGATGGCCTGCCAGACAAGCGTGTCCAGCGAGCCGACCCCGATCATGGGGATCCCCGCCCCGAAACAAAGTCCCTTGGCCGTGGACACACCGACCCTCAGGCCGGTGTACGAGCCGGGGCCCATGCTTACGCAGACGGCGTCGCAGTCCTTGACGCCGAGACCCTGCCCGTCCAGCATTTCCTTGACGAAAGGCGCTGTCAGCGAGGCATGCCTGCGCCCGTCATCTGAGCGGGTCGCGATAATCTCACCGTCTCTGGAAAGGGCGGTGGAGCAGAGGGCTGTGGAAGTCTCTATGTATATGATTGTAGCCATGTTACGAAATCAGATTCTTAAGATAGGGGAGGACGGCGAGCGAGGCGTCCCTGAGGTGAATGAATACGGGCGAGCGGGACAGAGTCTCCTCGCCGACAAAGTGGAATGTATTGTTGATGCTGGTGAAAAGGACGGCGATAATGCCGAGGACAATGGCAGCCTTGAGCAGTCCGAAAACGGCCCCGAGCAGCCTGTCCAGCCAGCCGAGTGTGACGAAGTTTATGCTGGCCTTGACGAGCTTGCCTATGAGCTTGAACAGCAGTACGACCAGCACAACCATCATTATGAATACCAATACTTTAAGGAAACCGGCAGGGGCCCCGAGATATGGCTGGAGGAAGGCGCAGGCCAGGTCCGTGAACTTCAATGCCGCCCAGGTCCCGGCAACTATGGCGACGATGGCTATTGCCTGCTCCGTGAAGCCCTTGAAAAGGCCATGCAGCAGGGAGGCGGCCAGCATGAGGGCCAATATGATATCCAGAATGCTCACGTTTTGCTAAAAATCCAATATTTCACTATCTTTGCAGACTACTATACCCGGAACTGTGTTCCGAAACGCAAAATTAGACAAAAAATATGACATTCAAAGAGTACAAGGGTCTTGATCTGGTCGGCACCGGCAATGAGGTGCTTGAAAGATGGAAGAAGAACCGCGCTTTCGAGAAATCCCTCGAGGTGAGGGAAGGTGCGCCGGAATTCATTTTCTTCGAGGGTCCGCCATCCGCCAACGGCATGCCGGGAATCCATCACGTAATGGCCCGCTCTATCAAGGACGCCATCTGCAGATACAAGACTCAGACCGGCTTCAAGGTGAACCGCCGCGCAGGCTGGGACACCCACGGACTGCCTGTCGAGCTGGGCGTGGAGAAGAAGCTCGGCATCACGAAGGAAGACATCGGACACAAGATCAGTGTGGAGGAATACAACAGGGCCTGCCGCACCGAGGTGATGAAATATACAAAGGAGTGGGTGTCGCTCACTGAGCGCATCGGCTACTGGGTGGACATGAACGACCCTTACATCACCTATGACAACAGATACATCGAGACCCTCTGGTATCTTCTGAAGAAGATTTACGACAAGGGCCTCCTCTACAAGGGATTCACAATCCAGCCATACTCCCCTGCAGCAGGAACCGGACTCAGCTCCCACGAGCTCAACCAGCCGGGATGCTACAGGGACGTGAAGGATACCACAGCCGCAGCCCAGTTCGAGGTGATCAAGGACGAGAAGTCCCAGAAGCTCTTCGGCTGCGAGACTCTGCCGGTATTCTTCATCGCCTGGACCACGACTCCATGGACATTGCCTTCAAACACAGCGCTTTGCGTCGGCCCCAACATTGACTATGTAAGGGTTGCCTCCGCAAATCCATACAGCGGAGAGGAAGCCATCTACATCGTGGCCAAGGCACTTCTTCCGGTATGGTTCAACGGCAAGATCCCATTCAGGGTACTCGATGGCGAATTCAAGGGCAGCGAGCTCGCAGGCATCTCATACCACCAGCTCATCCCATGGTTCAAGCCTGAGACAGACGGCGCTTTCAAGGTCATCCTCGGAGACTATGTGACCACCGAGGACGGTACCGGAATCGTGCACATCGCCCCTACATTCGGTGCGGACGACGCCCGCGTGGCCAAGGCTGCGGGAGTGCCGGGCATCTGGGTGAAGGACGCTGACGGCAACCTCTCGGCCCAGGTGGACAAGCAGGGCCGTTTCTTCACTCTCGGGGAAATGGATGCCGAATACAGGAAGAACAATGTCAATGAGGAGCTTTACGGCGAATATGCCGGACGCTTCGTCAAGAACGCATATGACCCGAATCTCAAGCCGGACGACCCTACCCTCGACATTGACCTCTGCGTAATGCTCAAGCAGCAGGGCAAGGCCTTCCGCATCGAGAAGCACGTCCACAACTATCCGCATTGCTGGAGAACGGACAAGCCGGTGCTCTACTACCCTCTCGACAGCTGGTTCATCAAGGCCTCCGCAGTGCGTGAGGAAATGATGAAGCTCAATGAGACCATCACCTGGAAGCCTGAGGCCACCGGAACAGGCCGTTTCGGGAAATGGCTGGAGAACATCCAGGACTGGAACCTCTCGAGAAGCCGCTTCTGGGGCACACCGCTTCCTATCTGGCGTACGGAGGACGGCAAGGAAGAGAAATGCATAGGCTCCGTAAAGGAACTCTATGCCGAAATCGAGAAGGCCGTGGCTGCCGGGATAATGGCAGGCAATCCATTGAAAGACAAGGGATTCAATCCTGAGGACATGAGCAGGGAGAACTATGACCTCATCGATCTCCACAGGCCTTACGTGGACAATATTTTCCTGGTTTCCGACTCCGGCCGCAAGATGGTCCGCGAGAGCGATCTCATTGACGTGTGGTTCGACTCCGGTGCCATGCCATATGCCCAGGAGGGTCTCCGCAACCTCGGCTCCGACAAGTTCGGCTGCACGGCCGACTTCATTGCCGAAGGCGTTGACCAGACCAGGGGCTGGTTCTACACGCTGCATGCGATCCACACGATGATCAGCGGCACCCCTGCATTCAGGCGCGTCATCTCCAACGGTCTCGTTCTCGACAAGAACGGGGACAAGATGAGCAAGCGCCTCGGCAATGCCGTGGATCCGTTCTCTCAGATCGACAAGTACGGTGCCGATGCGGTGAGGTGGTATATGCTCACCAACTCCCAGCCTTGGGACAATCTCCGCTACGATGAGGCGGGAGTGGACGAGGTCAGGAGGAAATTCTTCGGAACCCTTTACAATACATATTCATTCTTCGCCCTCTACGCCAACCTTGACAACTTCGACCCGAAGGCTCCGGCAGTTCCGTACAGCGACCGCCCGGAAATCGACAGGTGGATCATCTCGCTCATGAACACCCTCATCAAGGACGTCAGGGCAGCCTACGAGGACTATGATGTGACCCTTGCCGGCAGGCTGATCCAGGATTTCGTCTGCGACCACGTCAGCAACTGGTACGTCCGCCTGAACAGGAAGCGTTTCTGGGGCAGCGGCTCCGACAGGGACAAGCTCGCCGCTTACCAGACATTGTACGAGGTGCTCAGGAACATTGCCGTACTCTCCGCCCCTATAGCCCCGTTCTTCATGGACAGGCTCTATCTCGACCTTGTTCCGGACGGGGAGGAATCCGTTCATTATGCAATGATGCCGGAACCGGACTGCAGCCTTATTGACAAGGACCTCGAGGAAAGGATGGAACTTGCCCAGAGGGCATCCTCAATGGTGCTCGCCCTCAGGCGCAAGGTCAACATCAAGGTGCGCCAGCCGCTCTCGAAGCTCGTCATCCCTGTCATATCCGACAAGGTGAGAGGGCAGCTTGAGAAAGTAAAGGACATCATCCTCGGCGAAGTCAATGTGAAGGAAGCCGAGTTCATCTCCGACACCACAGGCATCATCACGAAGAAGATCAAGCCGAACTTCAAGACTCTCGGCAAGGTTTACGGCAAGAGGATGAAGGAGATCGCCTCCGCATTCGCCGCAATGGACCAGCACGTCATAAATGCAATCCAGAATGCCGAGACTGCAGGTGCGGCATACAGCCTGAACCTGCCTGAGGGAGAAGTCATCCTCAATCCGGGAGACTACATGATTTCCTCCGAGGACATGCCGGGATGGCTCGTGGCATCGGAAGGCGCTCTCACCATCGCCCTCGACATTGAGGTAAGCGAACAGCTCAGGAACGAAGGCGTCGCCCGCGAACTCGTGAACCGCATCCAGAACCTCAGGAAGGACAGCGGATTCGAGGTGACAGACAAGGTGGACGTAAGGATTTACGCCGACGGCGAAGCATTGGAAGAAATAACCGCTGCGCTCGCATCATACAAGGACTATGTCGCAACCCAGACCCTCTCTCTCTCCATTGAGACCAGGCCTGCTGCCGAAGCCGGCGAAAAGGCTGCGGAAGTGGAGTGGAATGAAGGCAAGATTCTTGTGGAGGCAACACGCAGATAATAATTGACGTTATGGAAGAGAACAAACTGAATGGCAGCGAGGTTTCTGAGAAGACCCGCTACAGCGATGAAGAACTCGCCGAGTTCAAGTCCATCATCCTTGATATGCTTGAAAAGGCCAAGCAGGAATACAATACATTGAGGAAGGTAGTGATGAACAACGGCAACAACGACATCGAGGACACGACTCCTTCCTTCAAGACAGTCGAGGACGACGGGGCTATGCAGCTCTCCCGGGAGGAGGCCAGCCAGCTCGCACAGCGCCAGTACAAGTTCATCCAGAACCTCGAGGCAGCCCTCGTCAGAATCGAGAACAAGACCTATGGCGTATGCCGCGTGACCGGAAAGCTCATCCCTAAGGAAAGGCTCCGTCTCGTGCCGCACGCCACCCTGACCGTGGAGGCCAAGGAGAAGATGTCCAGAAAATAAGGTTATGAAAATATCCAAGGGCAGGTGGCTGCTCATTCTCGGAATCGTATTGGTAGTCATTGACCAGGTAATCAAGATCCTGGTCAAGACCAATATGTCCATAGGAGAGCATTTCAGCGTCATCGGGAACTGGTTCCAGATATTGTTCATAGAGAACGAGGGAATGGCATTCGGAATGAAGTTCGGGGGAATGTTCGGAAAGTTCCTCCTCACCACCTTCCGGATCTGCCTCTTCGGCTTCCTCTGCTGGTGGATTACCGGTCTTGTCCGCAGAGGCTACTGCACAGGGAAGGACAGCGAAGGGAACAAGACATATATAAAAGTGCCGACAGGAGTCCTCGTCGGCCTGACCATAATCACGGCCGGAGCCCTGGGCAACATCATCGACTGTCTGGCGTACGGACAGCTTTTCTCCGAGTCCACAAGGACGGCCGTGGCCGAATTCGGCGGCAGCTATGCCCCTGTGATGTTCGGCAAGGTCGTGGACATGTTCTACTTCCCTCTCATCGACACCGTATGGCCGGACTGGATGCCGGTGATCGGTGGCAGGCCATTCAGGTTCTTCGAACCCGTATTCAACTTTGCAGACAGCTGCGTCACAGTGGGTGCCGCATACCTGATTCTCTTCCAGTACCGGTTCTTCACGACCGAGGCCGAGGGGAAGGTTACAGATTCTAACAATAAAAAGCAGGCAATATAATACGTTCAACTGCTTGATTCTGCGATTTTTCGCAATTTTTTCAAAATTTACATTCTGCCGATTTTTGTACAAATTGATTTCAATTTGTTAGAAATCGGCAGAATTTTTTAACCCAAAACCGTCCAATTGGCCCGGACAAAGTTATATTATATTACCTGCAAGGCAGTTACGGCCATTTGTTTTTCACATTTTAATTTCCAACATTTGCGGGTGAGAAATTAATTTTTGTGTTAAACTAGTTATGCTTATGAAAAAAATTGTACTATTTCTGCTCGCAGTATTGAGTGCGGCTGCAATGTCCGCCCAGACTGTGAAGATTTCCGGTACAGTTTCTGATTCCGACGGCAATCCTCTCCCGGGAGTAGCTGTTCTCGTAGAAGGAACCGGAATCGGAACTACTACTAACGCTGACGGTCAGTACTCGATGGTAGTACGTTCAGACCAAAGCCATCTCGTTTATTCCTGCATCGGAATGCAGACGATGAAAGTCCCGGTAATGGGACGCACCGTCATTGACGTCAAGATGTCCGAAGATGCAATCGGCCTCAGCCAGTCAGTCATCACAGCCACCGGTCTTACAAGGTCAGAGAAGGCTCTCGGTTACGCATCTACCACTGTACGCTCAGACGACATCACCAGAGGCCACGCAGCTGACGCTCTCACCGGTCTTGCAGGCAAGGTCGCAGGTATGCAGGTTTCTTCTTCCGGCGGTACAGGTACATCCCAGAAAGTCATCGTCAGAGGTTATTCTTCCATCAGCGGAAGCAACCAGCCACTGTACGTTATAGACGGCGTTCCCGTGTCCAACACCACCATGGGTACACAGGATTTGAACAATGCCATCGACTTCGGTAATATGGCAGCCGACATAAACCCGGAGGACATCGAGTCCATCACCGTCCTCAAGGGAGCATCCGCAACCGCCCTTTACGGTTCGCGCGCAGGTAACGGCGCCATCATCATCACCACCAAGAAGGGTATCCAGAACGAAGACATTACCGTAACCTACGACGGCGCATTCACCGCAAGCTCGGTTTTGAGAATTCCTCAGCTCCAGAATCTTTTCGGACAGGGCTGGTATTACAGCTACGAGGGCAATCTATTCGAGAACTGGTCCCCTACCGAGAACGGTTCCTGGGGTAACCTTCTTGACGGAAGGGATCACTACTGGCGTCCGGGCGCCAACTGGTACAATGGCGCAGAGGAGAGCATCAAGCCTTTCTCTTATGCAAAGAACTCTCTCAAGAACTTCTACGACACCGGATTCGAGACCACCAATACAGTAACTGTGAAGGGAGGTTCCGCTTCCACCGGATTCGTGGTTTCATATGGTAACGTTTACTCCAACGGTATTCTCCCTGGCAACAACGACTACTACAAGAGAAACAATATCTCCGTAAGGGGCAACACGAAGATCAAGCAGGGTGCAGCCTGGCTCAACTACGGTCTCAACTTCGTCCGCAAGGACAGCCGCAATGCGATGGGCGGTCAGGGCGGAGACGGTTCCACCATCTACAACGACATTCTCCAGTACCCTGTGGACGTGGACTATGCAGACCTTCGGGACTACCACAACATTTACAACAACGCTGACAACTACTACACTCCTTACGCACAGAACCCTTGGTGGGTCCTCGACCACAACTACTCAACCTTCAGCGACAACAGGGTTTACGGTAATCTCGAGGCCGGAATCCAGATCATCAAGGGTCTGAAGGCCATCGGCCGCTTCGGAGGTGACTTCTCCAGCTCAGTCCAGAAGACATACAATGACATCTGGAAATTCAATCCTGGCTCCTATGCCAGTGATGAAGGCGCAGCCGAGGAGCTGGGTTCATACTCGGAATACAGTTACAGAAGCAGCCAGATCGATGCCAATGTTCTCCTCAACGCCGACTACAGAATCAAGGAGAAATGGACCATCAATGCAGTGGCGGGCTGGAACATCAACCAGAGGGCTGCTGAGGCAATGTCAGGTTACCTTACCGGTCTTGCAAAGGAAAACTGGCCAAGCTTCAGCAACACCAGCGGAATGACTCCGACCGCAAGCTCAAGCATCAGCAAGAGACGTCTCGTGGGTGTTTACGGACAGGCAGACTTCGGATTCAAGGATGCCGTATACATTACCCTCTCCGCACGTAATGACTGGTCATCCACCCTCCCGATTGATGCAAACTCATTCTTCTACTGGGGAGCCAATGCTTCAGTCATTCTGACCGAACTCTTCCCTGCCCTGCAGAACAATGTTCTCAGTTTCCTCAAGATCAGGGGAGGTTACGGTGAGACCGGTAATGACGCATCACCTTATATGACCTCAAGCTACTACTATCTCGCAAGCGCAGGTGGCGGATTCGGCTCATTGACAATGCCTTTGAACGGCTATTCAGGTCTTGCGCAGTCATCCAGGATGCCTTCTACCGACCTCAAGCCTGAAATCTCGACTGAAGGCGAGTTCGGTATCGACCTCCGACTCTTCCAGAACAGATTGAGTTTCGACTTCGCTTACTACAACAAGAACACGAAGAACCAGATCATCTCCGCAAACCTCTCTCCTGAGTCAGGTTACACCTCTCGAGTGAGAAATGTCGGCAAGATTCAGAACAAGGGATTCGAGCTCGCAATCGGAGCGGTTCCGGTACGCACGAAGGATTGGGAGTGGCAGATTGGCTACACCTTCTCAAAGAACAACAACAAAGTGATTGAGCTTTGGGACGACGTTGAGGAGACCACCATCTACGGTCTCACCGAAGGCGTTCAGCTCAAGGCCATCAAGGGCCAGCCACTCGGTACCTGGACATACTACAAGAACGAGACAGTTACCGACGAGAATAGCCCGTACTACGGAAAGACCATCGTGAATTCCACAACAGGATTCCCTGTAGTATCCTCTACAGAGGAGGAAATCATCGGCTATGCCGACCCTAAGTTCACAATGGGATTCAATACCACCCTCCGGTGGAAAGACCTCTCTCTCAGCGCATCTCTCGACTGGAGAAATGGCGGAAAGATGTACTCCGCCACCACATCCATCGTTTACTTCAACGGTAACGCCGAGGAGACAATGTACAACTACCGCGACTCATTCGTATATCCTGATGCGGTCTATAAGGGAGCGGACGGAGAATATCACGAGAACAACATCCCTGTCAACAACTACTACAACATGAACTACTATTGGTACAGCAGCACCAACAAGGAAATGAACAGGAGGAATCTTATTGACAAGACTTATCTCAAACTCCGTGAAGTAAACCTCTCCTACAGGCTTCCTGCAAAGTGGTTTGACACTGCGAAATGGATTCAGGGCATCGACCTCTCCATCTTCGGAAGGAACCTCCTCATGTGGACACCTAACCAGGGTATGATTGACCCGGATACCACCAACTACGGAAACGACCTCACCTCACAGTTCGGTGAATACTATGCCGCTCCTTCCACAAGGACATTCGGCGGAAGCATCAAGATCGTATTCTAATGTAACTTTTAAAATCTGAAAGAATGAAAAAGTATATATCAACAGCCCTCCTGGCTCTGACCCTCGTTGCGACCGGCTGCCGGGACTGGCTTGACATAAATGACAACCCGAACTATGTCAGTGAGGCTGAGATGAGCGATCTTCTGCCTACTGCACAGCTCCTCACTGCCTCCAAAGTAGGTTATGACCTTGGTCTCGTAGGCAATTTCTGGTCCCAGTACGTGGTTCAATGCAACGAAACCAACCAGTACAACAACATTATGGACTACAACCTCGCCGTGAGCGAGGCTCTCTTCAGCTCAATCTGGAGTTATTCTTATTCGAGGATACTTCCATCCCTCAAGAGCATTCTCTCCAAGAGCGCAGCCACTGAGAACAGTTCAAACTTCGAACTTGAGGCAAAGACATTGGCCGCATACGACATCTATCTTCTGACAAGCCTCTTCGACAAGGTCGCCCTCACCGAAGGTTCGTTCAGCGATGCTCCGGCCCTGGAGCCTAACTTCAACAGCGGTGAGGAAGTTCAGGCAGCTCTCATCAAGATGCTTGAGGAGGTTAGGGCGCTCGATGCCGAGCAGGTAGCAGATGACGAAGCAGGCAACTCAACGGCAGGATGCGACATGATTCTTGGCGGCGACGTGGAAGCTTGGCTTCAGTTTGCCAATACCCTTTATCTCAAGGTCCTCATGAGAGACTTCTCAGCCAACAAGAGCAAGATTGAAGCCCTTCTCTCCGAGGATAACTTCCTCGCAAGTGACGTAAAGTTTGCCCAGTTCGTCAATCAGGCCGACAAGTCCAACCCTCTCTATGAGAGCGACAGAAGGCAGTTGAATACCACTGAGAACATCAGGTGCTGCACGGATATTCTGAATATCCTTGACCCTGCTGACCCAAGGCTTGAATATTTCTATGAGGGTGGCGCAACCGGCGCAGCTTACGGAACAAAGGGCAAGCAGAAGGAGACTTCCCGCCTTGCCATCGAGGCCACCGATCCTGTTTACTTCGGCACTGCCGCAGAGGCTCTCTTCCTCAAGGCTGAGGCCTATGCAAGACTCGGGGATGCAGCCAATGCAAAGACAAGCTACGACGCAGCCGTTGAAGAGTCTTTCTCAAGATGCGGCGAAAGCGGTGCTGCCGGCGCATATCTTGGAGAAGGTGGAGCATATAGCTTCAAATCAGGTTCGACAGAAGATATGGTTCACCAGATTATCAACCAGAAGTGGGCATCCAACGTACGCTGCATGCCGATTGAGTCCTGGTTTGATATCAACCGTACCGGATATCCGAAAAGAGGAACTGACATTACCCTCTACACTGGTGTGCTTGAGGCACCGGCCTGCAGGTATCTCTACCCTGAAAGTTCCGCTCTCTACAACAGGAATTCTCCTGAGGTTGAGCCGCTTACAGCACCGATGTGGTGGCACAGGCAGTAAAAGAACGTTAACTGTAAATGAGATTTGAAATTATGAATAAGACAATACTTAAAGTTTTGACCTTCGCTGCCGGACTTGCAGGCCTCGCATCCTGCGAGACTTACAAGGTGGATGCTCCTGAGACGACAGCCGTGTCTGAATTCGACGGACGCTGGGTATGCTTCGCATATCCGAAGGCCAGCCCGGCAGAGCCGGAGACAGTGTTTATGATTGACATCTTCAACACCACGAACAACGATGCAGACAAGTTCTGGATAAAGGTGATTGACTGCCTTCCATACTACGGATATAATCTGGATTGCATCCAGTTCCTTGCATCCTGCGACGGAAAAGCTCTTACATTCCAGGCCGATGGCGTAGATGCAGAGCAGCCGAAAGCCTGCTACAACTTCTTGGCCGAACAGGGATACCCCACTGCCGGTTATGCTGGAGCTGTCCCGGCAACAGGCTATAAGGCCAGCATTGACGGAAAGATCCTCAAGAATTCCGTTGAAACCGCAGCAGGCACAAAGGTTGACGGCATAGAATTCAGCTACAAGCGTGTCAATCCGGACGGAAAAGTTCACGAATACACCGTGAAAGGCATGAAGAACACCGGATGGGCAGAAGACCTTCAGGAGTATGTCGATTTCCTTGAGAATGCACTCAGCTAGCAAGGATTGACTACCTGAAGTTTTGTTTAACAATTATTGATGCACCCGGCTCCTGAAGTGATTCAAGAGCCGGGTTTTTCCGGCCCTGCCCGAGCGTGAAAGCCCGAGATCGAAACCGGGCGGAAAATCATATAATTTGACTATATTAGCATTGTAAATCCGATTGTAATATGAAGGGACATTTAAAGAGTTGCTTATGTTTTGGCCTGGCGCTGTCAATCTTAGGAATAACAGTACCTGGAAGATTGGCACAGGCACATCTGGTTGCAGGGATTGAGCCAGTGCTCACTGCAGAGCCTGTGCGGGAGGGTGAAGAGAGTAAAGAAGTGAGGATGCGGCAACTCGACCCTATAGAAGAGGGAGCGCAGGTGCATGGCAGCGGCTGGGCGAGTCTTGCAGGAAGCTTCGTAAGGCTGGAGGAGAGCGCGGAAGGCCTGGTCAGGAAACCGCTGTGGGACCTGAGCCGCAATAGTGCGGGGCTGAGTCTGGTGTTCCGTAGCAATACGAGAAGGCTTGATGTAAGTTTCGATGTTTATGGAGGGAGTGGTATGAACCATATGCCTGCAACCGGGGTTTCGGGTGTTGACCTGTTTGCGTATAAACCTGATGGCGAAGAACTTTGGTGCGCCGCGAAGTTTATGCCGCAGTTTAAAGAGGAGTATGTCGAGACACCGGCCACCGGCGGCCAGGCTAAGAGAATCCGGGTTACCAGGGTATCATACTCTTTTGAGCAGATAGACTACGAGGATGGCTGCGAGGAGTACGAGTGGCATCTGTATCTTCCTCTGTATAATACAGTGGAGAATTTCAGGATAGCGGTCGAAGAAGGTTGCCGGCTGGAGTGGGTTCCGCGCGATTGCAGGCAGCCAATAGTAGTTTACGGTACCAGCATTGCTCAGGGAGCGTGCGCAACGAGGCCGGGTATGGCCTGGACCAATCTTGTCGAGAGGGAGTTGAGATATCCTGTAGTGAATCTGGGCTTTTCGGGAAACGGCAGGCTTGAGCCGGAGTTGTTCAGCCTGCTGGATCAGATAGATGCTGCAGTGTATATCATTGATTGTCTGCCGAATATAAAGGTCTCAGACACATTGGAAGATAAACTTGAAGCAGGTATCAAACTGCTGCGGGAGCATCATAGCTGTCCTATTCTGATGGTCGACCACAGCGGGTATACCAATGAGAGGACCAATTTTTCGCGGGGATTTACGGAAGAACTTAACAGGCGGCAGGCGGCAGTGGTAAAACGGCTTCAGAGGGAGGGTATAAAAGATCTTTACTACCTGACCCGCAATGAGATAGCCTGGGATAAAGACAGTATGGTCGAAGGAGTTCATCCTAACGATATAGGTATGGTGCAACAGGCCGGCGCCGTATGCAGGAAGCTTCACCATATCGACCGCAAGAGCAGAGAAATGAACCTCAAGGGTAGATAGAAGAGTATTTAAATGTCATTGACCTATGGCGAAAAAGAATGGAATTCTGACAGAAAAAAGACTTGAGAAGTATCAGGACCATTACTCCGAGGAAAGATTGTGGTCCAAGATGAAGAAGTTCGCCGCCAGACTGGGAGGCAAGGCCACATACTACGTCCTGGTTCTCTATTATGTCCTCCAGTCCCCAGATGTCCCTCTGAGCAACAAGACAATGATTCTTGGCGCCCTGGGCTACTTCATTCTTCCGCTGGACCTGATTCCGGACCTGATTCCCGCATTGGGATTCACGGACGACATTGCCGCCCTGACATTGGCATACAAGGCTATCCAGTCCTCCATCTCCCCGGAGATAAAGGCCCTGGCGGAGGCCAAGGTCAAGGAGTGGCTGTGATGACCGGGTACAGAGCTGAGCAACTGGAAGAGCTTGCCAAAGGATGGACAATTGAAAAGATAACAGGAAAAAGAATATGATACTTACCACTACACCGGCCATTGAAGGCCACACAATCAGGGAATACAAGGGAGTCGTCTTCGGAGAGGTTATCACCGGAGTCAATTTCCTGAAGGACTTTGCCGCAAGCATCCGCAACTTTGTCGGCGGACGTTCCGGATCTTATGAGAGCGAATTGGTCGAGGCGCGTCAGAAGGCCATGGATGAGATGGCTCAGCGTGCCCGCAGCATGGGAGCGAACGCAGTAGTCGGCATTGACATTGACTACGAGGTGCTCGGAGCAGACAACGGGATGCTGATGGTCACCGCGTCCGGAACGGCAGTGATTACTGACTGAGGCAGTGGCTTTTATTCCTTTATGATTGCGCCAAAGATAGGCTACTCCACCAAGGAGGAGAGGCTGGACTATGTCAGGGAACGCTTCCACTGCAAGGCCCCGGCATGCGGCGGCTGCGGTAGCTGCAGGATGCCGGGAGGCAGGCCTGCCCTCGAGGTCTTTGCCGAGTATATCGACGGAAAAGTGGAGTTCGTGACCATCTCATCCAGACTCTGGAAATGAAGATAGAAGAAGCCATACTGTACGTCCTTGCAGAGCGAAACGGAGGCCTTCGCACCGAGCAGATAGCGGAGATCATCAACCGCAGGAAGCTGCACGTGCGAAAGGACGGCCGGCCAGTCACCTCTGCCCAGGTATACGCCGTTGCAATGCAGCATCCGGACACCTTCGTCAAGGCCGAGGGTAGGATAATGCTTATGATTTGACAGGATGTCGGGGCAGTCTGATGAGACGAGAAAAAAGGGGAATCACGGCCGTATTTCAAACTTGACCACGATTGTCCCGGGTATCGGTGTTCCCAGGGACGAAATCGCAGGGTTACATATTTAGAATGGCCTTGACAAGAGCCACGCCGCCATAGTGGTTCCAGTTGTCATGCAGATATTTAGGAACAAGATACAGGGTTTCCCCGTCATAGTCCTCGTGAATAACCAGCGGCGTATTGCGGACAAGGACATCGCCTTTCCTGCCATCCTTATACTCCCAGAAATCCTTGTAGCCGCCAGCCGTTATCTTGTCCCTAAGAATCCCGGCGAACATTTCCCCAGCCATCTGCTGGAACGCATCATCGCTGCCGCCACGGCTGCCAATCTTGTTCAGGTTGGAATCCTCATACCTGATTTTCACCTTGGCCACTGCATACGGAGCCAGGTCAATCCGGCCATTGACATATCTGACTCCCCCGTCAACTTTTTCAAGTCCGAACTCCTCCCTGTACGCCGCCACAAGTTCAGCCCAGGTCATGCCATCCCGGTTATTCTTCTCGGCCGGAACATAATCATCGTCGAAATAGAACACGCCGTCACCCCGCATACCATTGACCCACTTCCCATATTTGTCGGAAGGGACAGGTTTCCTGATAGCCCAGAACCTCTCCAGCATCTCCCGCATCTCAGGGCACATTTTGTCATAAACCGAATCGCTCTCCGGTTTCCTCTCTTCCCAGAGGTCAGCCAATGCCACAATGGCCCGGCACTTCTCGGCAATGCTGGACCGGTCCGAAACCAATATCCTGCAATATGGGGCTGTCCATCCATTGCAGGGGCAGGAATACCTGTCAAAATCATTATTTATTCCGAAGAAACTCATTAATATTAAACAAGCAACTGAAAATATTTCCAAGCACTTTGGGGATAACACCGCATAAAATTCCTATAATTAAAAATAAACCGCCACCTACCAATAGAGTAAATGCTCCGGATACGTAAACACCTGAATCTTCAATCAAAATTGTTATCCCAAAACAAAAACAAACAACACTGAAGACTATGGAAAGAATAGAAGTCACAACTGCAATTGTTGAGCAAGTCTTTGATATTGTGTCATTTATTTTTTGAGAACCAATTTTTCTCAGGTACTCGGCAACTGCTCTTTCTGCTTCCTCAAGTTGTTTCGCTTTATTCATCTCCGCACGAACCCTTTCCAATTCAAGGCGCTTTGTTTCTAATTTCTGCATTTCTTTCTCCCTTTTCGCATTCTCATCCTTTTCAATCCTTTCCGCCTCTTCACGAGCCCTTTTCAAAGGGGTATCAGCACCGACAACCCAACCACAATTAGGGCAAGCATCATAGACCCCCTCATTCCACATAGCACCACATTCTGGGCAAATTGTTTTCTTAAACAAAGTATCAAGCTCTAATCTGGATAAATATTAGTTTCTACAGTCAACTTTTACATCCCGTAACCGATAAGACATTCCCACTTTGAGGATACCATTTGCCGCTTATGGCATCGCCGGATATTGTCAAATAAAAAGACTCCGTATCCCTATTATAGAAATTAGGATCGTGTGCCCATAACGTTATACAATTGTCCTCCAATCGTTCTCCGTGTACTATCATCCTATTCTTTGGCCCGTTTTTCTTGTAATAATATGTCCCGACGATGACGGGCAATCGCTGATCGAACGCCAACTCAAGGACAATGGGATACTTTCCAATCTTTGCTGAAATAACTACCGGCTCAACCTTTTTATTGAAAGTTCCGCTGAAATAAGCATAATCCGTAGAATACTCATTATCGGCCATTGACGCACCTTCCTTCTCCAACACTCTGATACACTGGATGACCATAGGAGAATATACGATAGGCGAACACGAGTAGCATAGATAATTGTAGTCCTCAGAGGCTTTACTATAGGAGACCACATCATATCCCTGGGATCCACATGCGCCTACAAGAATGATAAAATCGCCATTCGGATACGCATCATATCCGTGGAAAAATGTTAAATTCTCTTTTGTGTTATAGCAATATACTGTAGTTTCTTTATCTGTGCCTTGAAGCAAAGGTGCCGGTGATTTTGAAGTTGTCGGGGTATAGGATGTTGGCTCAACCCTACTTTCTATCTCAGTATAGGAAGGCTCATAAGCTATCCACCCCAGAATAATGCCAAGTGAGATTGGGACAGCGATTGCATAAGCAAGTTTTGACTCGAAATCGTAAATAGCCATATTGTTACAAGAGTTTAGCCATCATCACGGAAAGGTTGTTCATATAATTTTCAACCATATCCATATATTTCATTTTCATGTCCAGTTGCGCTTCAGTTTCCGCATCCATCTCAAGAACCTTGTCAAGAACTTTTTCCATACACCTTGTCATAGTGTCAAGATTTCGGCTGATTACCGGAACTCTGGTTTTGTACATCTCGAGATTGGCACCTACCTGAACGGAAAAAGACTGGAACTCCAGATCCATCTGATGCATCTGCTGATCAATCCGCTTCCAATCCAGAACAGCATTGCATATCAAGTTCGAGACATTGTCAACAGCATTGAGACAATGTTCGGAAAGTGCAAGACAATCTTCCGGAGAAAGGCTGGACGAAGATGACGTCGGGTAGCCCTGCACGTCATCATATTCTACTATGTTGCTCATTATGCTCTTATTGTATTAGTTAATGTACTTTCATTAAGTGATGCTTTTTGCTTGGATATCTTATAATTTCGATCATAAACATCACCTTTCCATTTTGAAATTTTCTTCGAGGAAGGCAAGTGCTCATCTATTATCTCAGGCAGGAAAAATGTCGCTACCACTATCAATGCAATGATACCGATATAAAGAAAGACATTTAGGATACGCAGGAAAACACCTGAGGTCATCCAGATGTCGGCGCAAAAATCTCCTACGCAGAATCCAAGCGACAAGCCGGCGAGAACAAGAACGACCAACGTTACTATCTGTTCGCGCTTCTGATGAACTTCAGGATATGGAGGAATTGGATTATCATCAAGAATAGTTTTGCACCTGCAATAGAAGTTGTTCATTGAAAGCAATGACTCGGCCTTATCATTTATCTCTGTAGGAGAATCTCCGCCCATAACTATGATTGGTTGATACTCCGATTCCTCATCCTCATTATTGGAGTAATCGGAACGATCTTCAAGTTGAATATTCACAAACGACTTGAGCATTGCCGGATCAGTAAAAACAAATGCTTCCGGAACAGGAATTTCATCTTTCATATAGACCAGCTCCCGATGAATGAAATCCTCCCAGGACAAATCTTTTGAGCCCGACAATCTAGAAGACCAGGTTGCAACCTCGTCCAATGCAATATCAGCAGGTTTCGCTGGAACATAGTCAGAGTTGTGGTTACCTGATAGCCAGGCATACATCTCAGCCTTGACGAACTTGACAGTATCATTGATGAGCCGTTTCTTGACAACCAGTACAAAGGACTTTTTGAACAAGGTAATTTTCTTGGCTACCAATTCATCGTCAACTCTAACCTTACGGGCGAATTCTGCTGAATATAACTTTTCAATCTTTTCACTCAACTTGCTGAGTCTTGTCTCAACCGACTCAATTACAGGCATCTTCTCTCGTGCCACCTGTTTCTTTATTACAAGCGACTCTTCCAGCTTCCGATTCATCTCCCTCTTGGCGGCATACCTTTTAATTCCGCCACCGACCGCCCCGACAATTGCTGCCGATGCAGCAGCAGCTACTCCTCCCAAAGCAAGAACGCCCTCAACAATGTTTGGATCACGCCTTGAAGAATTCACATCCTCCGACATCTTCCCGACAAAATCCATACAATCAGAAGCAAAGCTGTAGAACTGGTTTGACCATTCCTTAATAGAACTGTCAATTTCCGAGAATTGTTCCAGAATTGTATCTACAATATCATTGACCTCGTCGAACTCTTTGGTAATGAGTTCAAAAAGTTCATTGTCCTGGTCAGATTTCAAATTGACAACCTGAAGGTCGCCTATACCATATTGTGCCAGTCGCCGCATAGTTTGTCTGTTATTCTAGAAATGTCAATAAATTCAAAACCGCCCCTTAATTTATCCTTTTTATCGTAACCAATCAAGTTCATATTGGTTCATTTGCAACGAAACGAAAAATGCGACTTCTTTTTGGCAGCGAATAGCCGGGGCGGGGTCACCACTGTGTCATTGAAACCTCACACGATACGCCGCATAAACATGGAAGGTCCCGCCTGTAGAGACAAACTTCGGTGAAAGAATCGCACTGCACACCTCCGTCAGCGATAATGCCTCAACGCTGAGAATAATCACACAAAACATACTAAATATATACTGACAATCAGCCATATATACAAGACCATCCAGACATATTGCTCATTAGCGTCATTCCCGACCTGACCGGGAATCTTATTGCAGAGAAACATATCACAATTAATCTTGCTTCACTGATGCTCAGTCAAGCCTGAAATGACGTAAACGCCGTCTGAAATGTGGAAAATATTTGATACTCAACTTTCACACATAAAGATACTCTAAAAAACATTGGGCGAAAGAAATAACCTCTCGCCCGATGAATCAGCAATACAACCTTCCATTACAACCAATGTTAGTGAGGTTCGCATTTGCCCTGCAAACACCAGTAGAGACATTCGACTCTAAACTAATTTTTAGTTCCACTTTCATAATTATTTGATATTAAAGGGTTATTGAAATAGTTATTTCCCATTTCCTTTTTCAACGTAGTTACATCCTTGACTTCCAGTACCTCTATTGCCTCAGACAGTGAACGGCCGTTAAGTGGGTCATGACCAGATTCCAATTTCTTAGCTAAATTATTCCGCACTTTAGCAATAAAACAATTATTTTCAGAGGCTTTAAGAGGAGTTCCATGTTCCGCAAAATTTAATCCAGGGCAAAGTTTACAGAAGTCACAGTATTCATATTTCCCACATTCTTCATATTTCGATAATGTCAATTCCTTCCAGTACGATATAAACTTATTGTTAGATAGTATTTCATGCAAAGAATTAAGCCCTATATTCCCTAAATATGCATGAAAAGATGAACAGGGTATTAGTGTTCCATCAGGAGAGATAGCAATACCATTTATACATGCACGACATGCCATATCGGATAAATCTTTTACTATTTTCCGTATTTAGGATAAGTCTCTTTCCCTACATAAAGAGGATTATCTATATCTCTCAACACTACTTCAAGTTGTTCTTCTGTCAATCGGAGATACTTTCTTATGCTATGATCACCATCAGAAGAGTCAAATATGGCACGTTCCAATTGCAGTGTGGCATAGCAATGCCGAGCAATATCCTTCACTCCAAGATATGATTTGAGATTTTGCTGCATTATGCAACACTTAACTTCAAGAATTTGAGCATTTGAAGCCAACGTTTCTAATACAGAAAGAGATTTACTGAAGGATCCCTTGACGCGAGTAATCGAATCGTGTACCTCCGGAATCGAACTATATATTGATATTCCTATAACACATGGAAAATACGATAACAATTTGGATTCATTACCCACGATAGCCAATCCATTTGTATATATCTCTATCGCGAATTCTTTTTCATACAAGTAATCAATGATATCCCATATGAAAGGGTTCGAGAATGGATCCCCTCCAGAAAGACATATCCTTACAGTTCCTTCTTTGTAAGATAGTTTCTAAGCCCTCGTTTATTTTTATCATTTTTGCTTCGCTCAGCACCTGGATTATAACAATGAACACATTTTTCGCAGCATTGGTATGTTAACTCAAAAAGGACCGTGGAGACTGGACTATTCGTCCTTTGTGCATAACTTCTTTCTGCGGTAGATACATTCAATGTTGTATTCCGAAAATTGTTATTAGAACTGTCAGAAACATGACGGCTAACTACCCGCTTCTTGTATGTATTCAATCTATACTCGGAAACTATCCTATCATCTGTCAAATATGTCGTCACCAATCCTTTTTGCTCCAAGATATCAAGAAACGAAGCTATAACCTCGATAGAGATCTCCGACTTTGCTGATATGTCCGGCAATGATATTGCTTCATTCCTTTTGTATGACAACAAATAGTCAACAAAATCAGCAGAAAGGTCCTCAAAGAAATAACTTTTGCCTTCAATCAAGTTGAATAGCAAAGCACTATGAGATTCCTCATGGTATCTTCCGCATGTCTACAAAGGTCTGTAGAAAACTGCATTCAAAAGCATAAAAGTCAAATATTGTTTCCAAATTCTTGGATGATTCTATCTCTGAGAACAATAAGCTTATCGAAAGCGTCCGGCCAGACACATATCGGTTTCTATCGGATTCCGTTATAACTTTGCGCAGTTTGGAGGAGTCTGCAAAGTTTTGTGAAGTTCAGCGAATATTGACGAAGTTCGATTAATCGGGAATCTTTTCGCTGAGAAATGTCTCACCTCATTAGATGCCAAATACAGTCGGGACAACGGAACTGTTGCTCGAATAGCAGATACTCATAACTTATAATTCTTACTATCCGCCTAACGAAATCATTTATTATTTATTTTATTTGAGTTGTTAACTTTAAAGTTTGTAAAATTCTTTTGTGATTCTTGTGCCATTTTAGTACCGACAGCAAGCGTAAATAAAGCAGCAGCAGCTTTTGTAACGCCTTTTAATAAATCATTTGCCATATTTATCTCTTTTTAAAAATACCATCTATTACAACATCGATTATCTTACAAATGGCATCACCTGTCCTATTTCCTGCGCCTGTAATCTTTTGACCAGGATGCGTGTTTGCGAGGAAGTCAATCGGATTCTTTGAAGGAATCATTTTAGAATTATTACCCATACGAATAGAAATTAGATATTTAACTTAATGTCTATACGAATTGAATTTTAATATAATACTATTACAATTTTGTTATATCCAAGTCATTGACATTAAGACAATTAGCCTTACGTAGAGAAATCCCGAAAACTCGCATGAAGGCATCCTCGACGTATTGCCAGTTGTTCACGTAAACGGTGTTGTTAAGAGGAGTGACGACCTGGACTTCCATTCCGGGTTCGATATTTACACCGTTGCAGCACTTGCGGCGCCTGGTTCTTACTTTGTACAGTGCCATATTATTGATGGTTCTTATTGGTTAATTGGTTGTAAATTTATCCAGATAATAGCTGTCAATCAAGTTCATATTGGTTCATTTGCAATGAAGTGAAACCACTGCTAACTTTCTGCAACACAAAGAATGGATGACAAGGCGAAAAGGCTATTTAAGTCGGTCTGCAGGCTATTGGTTATTATCTGAAATTTACTAAATTCGCATAACCTAACCCAATGCGATTTTTCCAATGACCATTCATCACAAAAGTACCATTCAAGGATATTTGCGGGCGGGGCTGGCGGCAATGACAGTCTGCTGCACGGCCTGCTCGGAAAGGCCGGACAGATACATAGAGGAGGTGGATCCGCCTTCAGGGCCGGAGCTGCGGCTTTCTCCGGTATTCACCAGGGTTGCCGGAGACTGTTTTGAGATCGGGGACAAGGTGGGAGTGTTCATGTTCTATCCCGAGGCCGATGATAGAGAGACAGACGGCGGCGGGGACGGGCCGTACATTGACAATAAGGAGTTTACCTGCAGGAGCGGAAGCGGAGGGGGCCTGGTCTGGGATTGCGGAGAGACGCTCCGGTGGAAGGACGCAAGCACTCCGGCGGACTTTATCTGCTACCACCCGTACAGCGGGGATGCTGCGGGGAAAGACGTGCTGCAATGCAGGGTAATGAGCAGCCAGAGCAGCAGCAAGGCATTGTCGGACAGCGACATACTATGGGGAAGCAGGTCTCGGGTCAGCCCTACTTCGGATTATGTGGAGCTGATGGCGTCGCACAGGACCGGGCAGGTCATCATTGAACTTGTACCGGGGAAGGGGTATGACAATGAGAGTCTTCTGGCGGCCGTGGAAGGGATTGTGCTGAAAGGGGCCGTCTGCAGCGCAGTTCTGGACCTGCGCACCGGGGAACTGAGCGCCGCGGAGGCAGAGAGCGAGGACATTGTCCCGTTCCGGGAAGGATTGACCTGCAGGGCACTGATACCGCCGCAGATTATTGACACATTCACCATCTGCGTCAGCGTGGCGGGAATGGACAGGAGTCTTGCGACCTCGGTTGAAATCGTCCCGGGATGCAGGGCGCATTGCACGATTACCGTCAACAAGGTCTCTGACGGCATGAATATCGGAATTGACGGATGGACAGATGCGGACGGGGATTTCGGGGGAATATTGAACTGATAGCGGATGAAAAAGGGAGCCAGGACATACTTCAGCATACTGGGAGGCATTCTGATGGCTGTACTGCCGCTGTCCTGCGCAAAGGAGAGCGGGGCAGAGGAAGTCGCGGAGAGGACGCCGATCTGCCTGAACAGTACAATCTCTCAGGACAATGTCACCAGGGCGGACCAGAACGGCTTCGCCGACGGGGATGTCATCGCCACATACATAGTCGATTATGAAGACGGCAAGCCGGGAATTCTGCAGGACAATGGGAACCGGGCGGACAACCTCTTCTACACCTACAATGAGCCGGGCTTCCGCTGGGTGCCGGCCTACAATGTCTATTTCAAGGACGAGAAAACCCCTGTTGACATCTACGCATACTACCCGGCCGACTACCCCGAGTCGATAAACCGCTATGACTTCGAAGTCGCACTTGACCAGAACAGCAGGAATGCGTCCGGGATGTCCGGCTATGAGAAGAGCGACTTTCTCTGGGCCAAGGCAGAGAACAAGACAGCGGCTGACAAGATGATCTGGCTCAATTTCTCACACAGGATGGCCGGCCTCAGGATCACGCTTGCGGAGGGAGAAGGATTCGACGAGGGGGAATGGGAAGCGGCCGATAAGGGCGTTCTGATAAGGAACACTGCAAGGTCAGCCGTAATCAATCTCTCGGACGGCTCGGTCACCGCTGTGGGAGAGGCTGAATATCAAGGGATTATCCCCCAGATGGAAGGCGATGTCTTCCGTGCGGCAGTGGTTCCCCAGGTCATCCGGGCCGGCAAAGTCCTGATTACCGTGACGGTTGGAGGCCAGCCCTATGACCTCGTGAAAGAGTCCGATACCATATACACCGGAGGCAAGCTGCACAATTTCACATTGACAGTGAACAGGCGCGGGGCCGGGGAATACGAAATATCCATTGCGGATGAAGGCATTTCCGACTGGGAGAATGACAGATACTCCCACGAGGGTGCGGCCAAGGAATATGCCATCGTCAATGTAAGCACACCGGGCACCATTGATGCTGTCATATCCGCCAGCGGACGTCAGATAAGCAAGATCCGCAACCTCAAAGTCACAGGCAGCATCAATTCCAGGGATTTCGAAGTGATGAATGCCAGGATGGTCAACCTCTCCTCTCTGAACCTCAAGGATGCAGGCATAGTGGCGGATGAAAAGAATGAGGCGGACAGAATCCCGGAGAATGCTTTCGCATCGAAATACAGCCTCGTCTCCATCATACTGCCGGACAAGCTTCGGACAATCGGCGCAAGGGCATTCTACAACACCAACATCACCGGTTCGCTGATAATCCCCGAGGGCGTGGTGACGCTTGAAGATGCCTGCTTCTACGGATGCTCTTCACTCACAGGTCAATTATCCCTGCCTTCGACTCTCAGACATATCGGCACATCCAGCGATAAATACGAAGGACACGGCGTCTTCTACGGCTGCGCCTTTGTCTGCGGACTGAATCTCCCTGACGGACTGGAAACCATCGGTTCCGGTGCATTTTCCTGCTGCAGGAACATTTACGGAGAAATCCACATTCCGGAAACGGTCAGGAGCATCAATTACAGGTCATTCTCATTCATGGATGACGTGACAGGGACATTGAGAATCCCGCAGAACATCCAGATGATTCCGGAGGACTGCTTCTACGGTTCAAAATTCAACGGAAGCCTGATTCTTCACGATGGGATAGTGAACATCGACAGGAGCGCATTCCGGGATACAGACCTCAAAGGCGAACTTCACCTGCCGAAGGATCTTGAGGTAATCAGCGATGACGCATTCTGCAACTGCGACTTCTCCGGAGTCCTTGCCTTTCCGGCAACTGTCAGATACATAGGTTCCAGAGCATTCCAGGGAAATGAACGGCTGATGGGCACCGTGGAAATTCCGGAAGGAGTATTGAGCATCGGGACAAAGGCATTCTACGACTGCAGGATGCTGGAGGGCATAATATTTCCGGAGAGCCTGGAAAACATACTCGACAGTGAAGGAGGGGCATTTGAGAACTGCTTCAATGTCGGCCGCATTGTCTGCAGAAGCCGCATCCCGCCGACAATTTCCGAACGCTGCTTCATAGGCATCGCCAAGGACAATTTCATTCTGGAAGTGCCGGAAGGGTCCGAACAGCAATACCGCACGGCGGCAGGATGGAACAGTTTCAAACGCATTGCGCCAGGTCGTCGCATCTCTGTCAGCCGGCCTTCCCTTCAGGCATTGAACACAAGCGTGACGAGGGATTTCACCCTGTACGCCGACGAGGACTGGCATATGAAATCCTGTCCCGACTGGGTAAGGCTCAATGCCACGCTCGGAAGCGGGAAATCAGAGCTGACAGTGACGTTCAGCGAAAAGGAGCACAATGGGGAAAATCGCAGCGGTGACATCGTATTCTGCCTTGACTCAGGGGATTACGAAACTTCAATCAATGTGGTTCAATATGATTTTGACACGGCGGAGGATGGCTTGATCCGCCTCCGGGAGGCATCTTCGGGCATCAATGTGGTCATCCTCTGTGACGGATTCAATGCAGAGGAAGTCAGTATGGGCAAAACTGCGGACATCGCCTCCGAGGCAATGGAAAACCTGCTTTCAATCCCGCCATTCAGCTCATTCGCCGACAGGTTCAATGTCTGGACCGCCGCATCGGTCTCACAGGATTCCGGCATCAATTCGCTCAATACGTCATTGGACACCAGGTTCAGGTGCATTGCCCGGGATGGGAATGTCGGATGCGAGGACATAGGCATGGTCACGGATTATGTCCGCACAGCTCTTTCAATTGACGATGGGCAGCTTGCAAGGACATTGATCATAATGATACCGAATACGGACGATTACGACGGTTCGGCAGTGTTCGATGAATCCTGCATCGGGATTGCATTCTGTCCAATGACTGACTACGGGTATCCGATGGATTTCAGGGGAATGGTACAGTACTGGGCAGGAGGTCGGGCATTCGGGAAGCTTGCGGATGAATCCGTGCGGTACAATGCCTTCTTCTCCAATGCCTCCGAGATTCTGGAAGCCCATTCAAGAGGCTGGTACAGAAATGTTTCCCTCTCCGGCAAGAGAGCAGACACCCCGTGGGGAGACTTTGCTCGCCATCCGGATTATTCCACGTTCGTGGATATATTCGAAGGAGCGATGTCCTGCTCAAGAGGCATCTACAGGAGCGAGCAGAACAGCTGCATGAGTACCCGGATCCCATATTACAACACTATCAGCCGTTACGAGATAATGCGGAGGATAATGGAGTATTCCGGAGATGGACTCAGCCTGGAATCCTTCATTGAAAATGACAATTATTGATGGGCAGAGAAATCATACGATACAGCATGGGAGCATTATTGGCATTATCCCTTGCAGCCTGCGGAAATGACCTTGACACATTGCCGCAGATGGTATTCGTTCCGTACCTTCCCGGAGGCGGAAGCAGGGCCAGCGACACCGGATTCGAGCCCGGGGACGCCATCGGCATCTATGCTGTCGGCCATGATGAGTACGGGCAGGCGCGCATTCTCGAAGTGACCGGGAACTGGGCCAGCAACGCCAGGGCTGTCTGCAATGGCGGGGAGTGGACCGTGAGCCCTCCGGTCTACTGGACAGAGAACGGTGTTTTCGACATCTATTCCTATTACCCATATGCTTCCAATGTAAATTCGGTCAGCGACTTCAGGTTCGAACTGCAAGGGGACCAGAGGGACAACGGTCTCACGCTCAGCGATTTCATGTGGGCAAAGACCAGTGCGGTCACACAGGAAGGCGGTAGTGTGCCTCTGCATTTCACCCACCGGCTGGCAAAACTGACAATCAGGCTTGTAAAAGGAGTTGACTATGAAGGAGAACTGCCTGATGACGCAATCGTGAATATTCACGGCACGGTACCTGTCGCCCTTGTGGATCTGGAAAGCGGAGACGTGGAAAAGTCTCCTGACTCACCTGCCGGGACAATCACGGCACATCGCGATGCGCCCGGGTATTACTCCGCAATCATAGTCCCTCAGAAGATATTGAACCAGATTCCGCTCGTGGAGGTAATAGTGAAGGACGTGTCCTATCTGCTAAGCTCGAAATTCATATTCGAGAGCGGAAAGAGGCATTGCGTGGATGTGATTCTTTCGGACAATCCTGACAAGGTAATCATCAGCGTGGGAGGCGGCACAGATGAATGGAATTAAGACAATGAAAAGGTATATAATCCTGTATTTCAGCATATTGACACTCATTGCATGCACATCTTCGGAAAGCGTTCCTCCGGAAGATGCCACACCTGAGTTCATCGAGGTGAAGTACGAGGCCGGGGTCGCTCTGGATAAGGGCTATGCCACTCTTTCAGCCAGACTCACAACGGACAACGGGATCACTGTCTCGGGCTTTATGATCGGCAGGGATGAGGTGGACCTTGCATTTTTCAAGGCCGGGATTGAGAATTGCTCCTTTTCCGTCAGGGTGGACAATCTCGAAACCGAGACGGAGTACTGCTTCTATGCAAGGGTAGGGAACGGACTCAATGAGATCAGGACCAGACTGATACGATTCAAGACCGGGGCTGCAGGAACTTCCGGGACGGAGATACCGGACAAGCCGGATAATCCGGGAGAGGATCCGGGCAATTCGGGTGAAGAGCCCGACAACCCCGGGACCGGCGATCCGGGTGAAGAACCCGACAATCCCGGAACCGGCGATTCGGGAAAGGACAATCCGGGAAAGGACAATCCGGGCGACCCGATACTGCCACCTGACGGAGTGGGAATAACCATCTCCGACCCATTATTCCTGCAGTATCTCCTCAGTCTGTATGATTCGGATGCGGACGGCAAACTGGTAAATGAGGAAGCCGAAGCCGTGGAAACGATTTCCGCCTGCGCTGACGGAATCACTACCCTCGACGGAGTCCAGTATTTCCGGAATCTCAAGAGGCTGGATTGCTGCGGCTCTGTATGGAACGGAAGCCTGGCAAGCCTTGCGCTTAATCGGAATACAGCCCTTGATGTCCTGAAATGCAGTTACAACCAGCTGACTTCCATATCCCTCCCTTCCTCACTCATTGAGATGGAATGCAGATTCAACAAGTTTCAGGCCCTGGATCTGAGCGGGGTTCCGCATCTGAAAAGGCTTGACTGCTTCGGAAACCGGCTGGAGAATCTCGACCTGTCCGGACTTCCGGAACTGGAATCATTGACGGCGGGGATGAATTCCTTCAGGACCCTGGACGTATCGCGCAATCCGAACCTCAAAGTTCTGGATCTGAGCGACTCTCCGGATCTCGAGATTCTATATGTAGCCAAAGGACAGCGGATCGAAGAGATGTCCGTCGAATACAATGTGCAAATCAAATATAAGGAGTAACCACATGACTCAAAGAAAAGAAATACCGGAGTTGCAATATCTCCTGGAACTGGTTGAGAAGCAATACGGGAGGAAACTCTCGACTACCACTGACTTCGAATCCCTTTCAGTCATCATCGAGAAGGCTACAGGCGAGCTGCTTTCATCATCCACGCTCAAACGCCTGTACGGATATGTGTCACTGAATACCGTACCGAGAAAAACTACCCTGGACATACTGTCCCGCTTCATCGGGAACCGGGACTACGAGACATTCCGGATATCTCTCAGCAATGACCCGCAGTTCTCTTCCAGATTCTTCAGCGCAAAGACTGTCACCACATCGGAATTGAAGGCGGGAGACAGGCTCAGGATAGGTTGGCCGGCTAACCGCATAGTGACATTGAACTATCTTGGAGATGACTTGTTCGAAGTGGATACATCTGTCAACGCCAGTCTCGTGAAGGGCGACCGCTTCCGGCAGGTATCGTTCATGAAGGGTTATCCGCTCTATCTCTCCCGCATTCTCAGGGACGGGGACTACACCCCCGCCTACGTCGCCGGAATGAACAGCGGGCTGAATCTGATTGAGATAGTCAAAGAGTAGAATCAGACTCCTCCACCAGATCCGTGGCCTGCCTGAAAATCTCGTCAATCGCCTCAATGTCAATGTCTTCCTCTTCCGGTTCCTCCTGCCTGAAAATCCAGAGCGCAGAAACTGCGAGGGCAATGATGACTGCTGCGGCAATGAGACCGAGCCCGTGGTAAGACGGGGGAAAGAGTGCCGCCTCCAGACGGTCGATGTCAGGGTAACGCCTGTCTTTGTCCGGCCGCATGCATTTCCGGGAGACATTGCGGTAACGCCTGCTGTCTGACATCTCGGAGAGAATTACCCCGATGGAGAAGATATCGCTCCTGAAATCGGCAGGTCCGCATTCCTTCTGTTCCGGGGAAGCATAACGGGCAGTACCGGCATTGCCCTTAAGCACGAGATGGGAATCCGAGTCCGAGAGGGAGAAGTCTATCAGCTTGACATTCTGCCCATTGCGGGTAACAAGAATATTCCCCGGTTTCAAATCCCGGTGAATCACCTGCTTGAGATGCATGAAGCGCACAGCGTCGAGAATCTGGCGGGCTATCTTGTCCCGAAGTTCTGCGTTCCGCCTGCATTCCGGGAGAAGCTGGTCAAGGCTGTCCCCGTCCACCCATTCCATCTCCAGACAAATGCCAAGCTCCGGGTCATTGTCGAGAGAGTAGTATTCTCTGATATTGGGATGATTGAGGCTATGACCGATTTCATACTCCTTACGGAGCATATCCCAGTAGAGAGGATTGTCGCGAAACTCCGGCCTGACGCATTTGATCGCAACGATTCTGCGGTGCCTCGATGATTTGTAGAGAATGAAGGGCCCATCCCGCCTGCCGATTTCCTCAAGCGGTGCAGTCTCGTCTTCAATCACGGTCCCTTCCGGGCCGAAAAAACCAGAGTTGCGCATCTCCTCCATTTTGCAGAACAATTTGCCAAAAGTACAAATAATTGTTAATTTTACAATGAATGAGAAAGGCTTTGCTCATCATATTGCTTTGCATGATGCTGCCCGTATGCGGCGGCAGTCATTGCTGTGCCCAGGAGAAGGATTGGGACAAGATTCTGGACAAGTACGAGAGTCTCTGTGAATCCTGCCTTGGACTGAAGATGAAGGCAGAAGCCGGGGAGAAGGTTTCCAGGACGGCCCTCAGCAGCCTGTTTTTATCATTGTCTGATTTAAGGGCTGAATTGAGGGGCGGTTCTGGCTCGATGACGGAGAGCCAGCGGAGAAGATTTGACAGGATCAAGAGCCGCTATGCTTCAATTTTCGGTATGGAGGAAAGCCCGGAAGCGGAGCCTGCAGACCGGCCGGAGGTCAAGCCTGAGCCTGCATTGCCCAAACCCGGCAGAAAGAAAGAAATCATTGAAGTGAAGGCAGAGGAGAAGGAGGTCTTTGAACGGCCTGACCTTACGGCATTGCCCCAGCCATGCAGAATCACCGCCACTGCCGTGACGGGTATTGTCCGGACATTGATTCCCTCATCTGACAGCATCCGGGCAGTCATTTTCCCTGAGAGACATCGGATTGGAGGCTCGGTATCGGCAGTGATGGCCGTATGGCCCGAACTCTCATACGGGGCATCCTTCTCGATATTCGAAAAAGGCTGTGGCTGGGGAGGTTACGTCAAGTTTCACAGCAACTTCAAGAGTGCCGCACATACATATGTCTGCGATGCGGACGGAAACCGGGATGGCGGAAAGATATGGCCGACGGGGAACAGTTCCGTCTCATGCCTTCATGCCAGTATCGGGATGCGGAAGAATTTCGGACGATGGTGCGGCATGATGGCCGGCACAGGTTACGGAAGAAAGACACTGCTGTGGGAGGACATTGATCAGGACTGGGCCAAGGTAAGCGACAAGAGCGCCTCCGGCATATTGCTGGAATGCGGTCCCGTCGTGGATGCCGGGCCGCTGGAAATCCAGGCGGTTCTGTCCACCATCGCCTTCAGGACAATTGCCCTGGAAATCGCCGTCGGATTCAATTTCTAAAGCCCTCTGCGCAAATCCTCCTCCATCTCCCCATCCTCCTCTGGAGTAAATCTCCGGACCTCGGTGGAAGCCGCGCTGACCTCGCGGATGTCCGTGTCGAGGACGCCGGCGGCACGGGCCTGGAGAAGGGCATTGCCCATGGCGGTACCCTCTACGGGGCCGCAGATGACAGGGATGCGGGCGGCATTGGAAATCTGCTGCATCAGGTAGGCATTGCGGGAGCCGCCGCCTATTACGTGGAGAACGTCTATCGGATGGTCGCTGAAGGTCCTCAGGCAGGAAATCATCTCGGCGCAGCGGATCGCAAGGCTGCGGAAAATGCAGCGGCAGTAGTCGGCAGGCGTTTCAGGCGCCTCCTGGCCGGTGGCACGGCAGTATTCACGGATAGCCTGCGTCATTGACTCAGGATGGCTGAAAACGGGAGCATCCGGGTCTATCAGGGCACGGCAGGAACTCGTCTCGGCACTCTTCACAAGGCTGACCACGTCGGTCGGCACGCCCTTGAACTCCTTTCTGGACTGCTCGAAAATCCAGAGGCCGCAGATATTCTTGAGGAAGCGGATCTTGCCGTCAATACCTCCCTCATTGGTAAAATTCAGGGTAAAACTCTCCTCACTTACAACAGGTTCGGAAGCCTCGATGCCGAGGAGCGACCAGGTACCGCAACTCAGATATGCGAAGTTCCGGTCACGGGCCGGAACGGCTGCCACGGCGGATGCGGTGTCGTGACCGGCCACGGCAATTACCGGAACAGGACCAAGACCGGTGGCTTTCTGAACCTGTGGCGATATGGTCCCCACAATGGTTCCCGGCTGTACAAACCTTCCGAACTGCCCGCGCCGCAGACCGAGGATGGAGAGGATTTCCGGATCCAGATCCCTCTTTCTTACATCCACAAGCTGGGACGTGGAGGCAATGGTATATTCGCAGACAGCCTCACCGGTAAGCATATAGGTCAATGCGTCAGGGGTGAAGAGAATCTTGTCCGCAATGTCCAGAGCCCGGCTGCCGTTGCGCCTGAGAGTGTCGAGCTGGAACACGGAATTGAAGTTCATGAACTGGATTCCGGTACGGTCATACAGCTCCCTGGACGGCATTTTCCCGAAAAACAATGGCTGTGCCCCGTCCGTATGCGGGTCACGGTATGAATAAGGCAGACCCAGGAGCTGCCCGTCGCTCCCGAAAAGGGAGAAATCGCAGCCCCAGGTGTCAATGCCGATTGATTCTATTTCAATGCCTTCCTGTGCGACACGGCCCAGGGCCTTCAATATCTCATTGTAGAGATGGGGAAGGTTCCAGAACCAATGTCCCGAAATCGGGAGAATGGGATTCTCGAAGCGGCTGAACTCGGTCAGCGTCATCCGCCCGCCTTCCAGCCTTGCGAGGACCGTGCGCCCGCTTGTGGCGCCCAGGTCGACAGTGAAAAAGGTATGCATCCGGCTATAGTCTATCCTTGATGAAACGGCGCAATGTAGCCTCATCCTTCACGCCCGGAGCCGGGGTGAGCTTGCCGTCGACAATGAAGTAGGAAACAGGAAGAGACTGCACATTGTAGGTGGCAAGGGCCAAGGAAGCGCTGCCGTTGCCGTCGCAGACATTGATCCATGGAAGCTTCTGGTTCCTGACCACAGATGCCCAGGCTGACTTGTCCACGTCGGCGCATACGCTGTAAATCTCGAAACCGCTGTCCTTGAAGTCCTCATATACAGGAAGCATCACATCCGTATTGAAAAGGGTCTGGGCAGCGTCGGTGGAAGTCCAGAAATAGAGCATCACAACCTTGGACGAAGCCACTGCGGAGCTGAGCTTGACCTTCTCGCCCTTCACATTGCCCAGTTCAATATCCGGATAACCTGTCTCTTCGGCATTGCTGATCCTCGTGCTGAGATTCAGATACTGCTGACGTCGTGCAGCTTCCTTCTGGAGAGCCTTGACATATCTCGAGTCGGGATACACAGTCCTGAGAGAGTCGGCCATATTGCTGAAATGAATGGCGTCGGTAAGCTGCCCAAATACCGGAAGTTCGTCTCCTACAACCTGATAGAGAACCGGAATGACGGTGAGCGAATGGGAGTTCGAAAGGATGTACTTCACCCTGCTCCTGTAATATGAAACATAGTCCTGTGTCATCTTCCTCCTGAGTTCGGCGGCAGCGTCCGAGTTCTCGGGAAGGTCGCGGAGCCTGTACGAAGAAGCGAGAAGCCTGTTGGTGAAATCGGCTTCGTCCTTCTCCACGTCCATAAGTTTCAATGTCTCGTCAGACCCGGTCACGGAATATGAGCCTAGAGTGTCCGAGGAAACCTTGACCCTTTCTCCGGCCTGAAGTAGGAGGGAAGCGATCTTGGTATCCCTGTAGAAGAGATATATGAACTCAGGCTGGCCCTGAGCCACATTCACCTTATATGAATAATGGCCGGAAGCATCCGTCTTCACCGTGTCCAGAATCTGGTATCTGTTGACATCCAGGAGCTTCACGACAATCTCCGAGGAAGCCGCATCTGCCAGTGTTCCTTCAATCTTCGCCTGCCTTGAGCAGGAAGCCAGAGCCATAACTGCCGCAAAGGCAGCCGCCATCTTACTGTAACTTCTCATAGTCTGCCAATATTGAATCTGCAATGGATTTGAACTCTTCCGGGGAAAGCTTCAGCTTCTCCCTGCGGAAATCCACATCGCTCTCCTGCTGGAGAGGAATGAGGTGGATATGGGTGTGGGGAACTTCGAGGCCGAGCACGCACACCCCGACCCTCTTGCAAGGCACGGCTGCCTGGATGGCCAGCGCAACCTTCTTCGCAAAGGCGCAGAGGCCTGCGTAGGTAGCATCGTCCAGATTGAAGATATAGTCATCCTCCACATTCCTCGGAATCACGAGCGTATGTCCCTTGACGAGAGGATTGATGTCGAGGAAGGCGTAGAAGTCCTCGCTTTCCGCCACCTTGTATGACGGAATTTCGCCCTTGGCTATCTTGGTGAATACAGTTGCCATAGACTTAGAGTGAGATGTCCAGAATCTTGAACTTGATAATGCCTGAAGGCACCTGTGCCTCCACCACGTCACCCTTGGAATGTCCGAGGAGGGCCTTGGCGATAGGTGTCGTGGATGCGAGCTTTCCCTTGGCGAAGTCAGCCTCGGTCTCGCCTACGATGGTGAACTCCATGACCTTCTTCATGGCAAGGTTCTCCACCTTGACCTTGTTCATCATCTGCACGCGGTCGGTTCCGATCTGGGACTCGTCAATGATCTTGGCGTTGGCCACCAGATTCTTGAGATTTGCTATCTTGAGCTCAAGGAGGGCCTGGGCCTCCCTTGCAGCATCATATTCGGCGTTCTCGGACAAATCGCCCTTCTCTCTCGCCTCCGCAATCGCTGCGGAGATGACAGGACGCTGGGCCAATGCTTCAGCCAGGTCCTTCTTGAGCTTGTCAAGCCCTTCCTGGGTCATATAATGATTCTCTGCCATAATATAATTTTTTAGCGTCAAACAATTAAAAATGAGTTCTGCCTGCCGGCAGAACCCGTTCGTTTTATGCAAATATATGAAAAATCTTTCAGAATTCCTTGAATTTCGGCGACATTATCTCGGAATAGATCACAAGCTTTTTAGGGTCAATGGCTTCGCGCCTGTCTCCTTCCGGGATGGCAGGAGACTTCTCCCCGCCTGCAGCCTCAGCCGGCGTTTCATCCTCCGCGGATTCAAGCACATCAGGCACTTCGAAACTTCCGGATACCACGGGACTGTATGTCTGAGGCAATGCCTCCTCAGTTTCTTCCGCAACAAGAGACTCCCCGGCCTCCTCAGCAGCCGAGACCGGCTCCCCAGATTCCCCGACAGGTTCCTCCGCTTCTCCGGTCAGATCCTCATCCTCCCAGGTCAGATCCTCATCCTCTCCGGCAGGCAACGGCAGGTTGGACACGGTGGGGAACTCCGGCACAGACGGCCGGACACGCTTTTCCGACGATGCCGCAGAACGCTTCTTCCTGCGGGACTTCACCCGGAAGTCAAGCAGGATTGAAAGGACGATTATGACCAGCAGAAATATTTCGTGGGCGCTCATTGCGAATTATCAGTTCCGACCGCTAATATAATGATTTTTCAGCAATCAGAGAATAACATTTCTCCCTGTCCCTTCCGAGCTGGGCTGCGAGTCCCGCCATATCGGGAAATCTGGCCTCGTCGCGGATTTTGGTGATGAAGGTCAGGGTGATGTCAAGGCCGTAGATATCCTCATTGAAATCGAAGATATTGGTCTCGATGGTCATCGCATTGCCGTTGCCGACAGTAGGGCGGACACCGATATTGCACATGCCGTAGAACTCCCGGCCCACGGTCTCGACGCGGACCAGGTAAACTCCCCCTGCGGGAATGAGCTTGAGCGGCTCATACAGCTGCATATTGGCCGTCGGGAAGCCCATGGTGCGTCCCAGGCGATTTCCGGCCACCACCACTCCGTGGAGCTGGTAGCCGTATCCCAGCATTGCGTTGGCCTTCTCGACCTGGCCGGTGGCAAGAAGATTGCGTATCTTGGTGGAGCTCAGGACAATGCCTTCAGGCCCTGTGTATCTGTCGGCCCTGATGACCTCGAGTCCGAGTCTCTCCGCTATCCCGGCAGTCTCTTCAGGCGTCCTGAGGTCGGAACCTATCCTGTTGTCATAGCCGAGCAGTATAGTCCTGCCGCCAAGGCGTTCGGCTATCCATTCTCTAAGATATTCCTCGGTCGTCATCCGGCTGAAAGCCCTGGTGAACGGAATGACCTCGACATAGTTGACTCCGATTCCGGTCAGTATGCGCTTCTTCTCCTCCATGGTGGTGAGCAGCCTGAGGTTGCGGGCGTCATCCTGCAGGACATTGCGCGGATGAGGCCAGAACGTGACGACCATGCTCCAGTCGCCGCGCTCCCGGGCAGCTTTCACCAGCTGCTCCAAAAGAAAACGGTGCCCGAGATGGACACCGTCAAAAAATCCTGTGGCTACAACCATCTCACGAGTCCGAAGTCCTGTCTGTGAGGCAGGAGAGGATTCTTTGGATAGATCCTCGCGGCTACCTGGTACATTCCAGTACGCTCAGGCAGGATTGAAGCCTGGTACCTGACAACGCCGTCCTTGCTCTCGACTACATTGAACTCGCACCTGTCCTGGATGTGGAGCTGGCCCTTCCTGTCGGAAACGGCGAAGAGCATCTCGACTCCGATATCCTCCGGATTGAGGTTGCCGATATTGAGAACCACCTCTGAATTGAAGAGGCTGTCCGGGGACAATGTGTATGAAGAATCAGGCTGGGTGTATGAGATGACCTCGATGGCAGGCCACTCCCTGCGCACATTCTTCTTCCAGGCGGAGATCTCGCGGGCAAGTCTGAAGTTGTCGGCGATCATCTTCCCGGCCCTTTCGGACTGAGGGACATAGTACTGGTTCACATAGTCGGTGAGCATCCTGTTCGTGGTGAAGTTGCATGCAACCTGAGCCACCGTGTTCCTGATGTATTCAATCCAGCCGGCAGAACGTCCGGTCTTCTTGTCAACGTCGTAGTAGAGAGGGGCGATCTCGTTCTCGATGGTGGTGTAGATGGTGGCGGAATCGAGCTCGTTCTGATACTGCTGGTCATCGTATGTCCTCTCGAGAGGCAGAGCCCAGCCGGCGCCCTTCCTGTAGCCCTCGACCCACCAGCCGTCGAGCACGGAGAAGTGCATCACACCGTTCATGGCAGCCTTCTCTCCTGATGTTCCGGAAGCCTCCTGAGGACGGGTAGGATTGTTCATCCACACGTCAACGCCCTGCACGAGCCTCTTTGCGAGGGAAATGTCATAGCCCGGAACGAAGACGATCTTTCCGATGAATCTCTCGTCCTTGGAAATCTCCACGATCCTGCGGATGAGATCCTGGCCGGCCTTGTCTGCAGGATGGGCCTTTCCGGCGAAGAGGAACTGGACAGGCATGGCCGGATTGTTCACAATCTCGCTGAGCCTGTCGAGGTCGGTGAAGAGGAGAGTTGCCCTCTTGTATGTGGCGAACCTTCTTGCGAAACCGATTGTAAGCACATCGTCACGGAGTGTCTCCTTGATGGTCACGATCTCGCTAGGAGAGTAATGGTTGGTGACGGAAGGGTTGGAGAGTTTCTCCTTGACCACGTTAATGAGGGTGGTCTTGAGCTCCTTCCTGGTATTCCAGATTTCCTCGTCATCTATCTTGTAGATGCCCTCGAAGCATTTCTTGTCATAGTGGTGAGTCTGGAACTCAGGGCCGAACACCTTTGCGTGGATGGCCTTCCACTCCTTCGCAGCCCAGGTAGGATAGTGGACTCCGTTGGTCACGTAGCTTACGTGGAGTTCCTCCGGAAGATATCCCGGATACATGGATGCGAAAATGTCCTGGCTTACCTTGCCGTGGAGCATTGAAACTCCGTTGATATTCTGGGAAATGTTGGCTGCGAGGTTGCTCATCGAGAATTTCTCGTTGACATCGGAGCCGTTGAGCTTGCCGAGACCCATCATTGTCTCCCAGTCGATCTTCAGGAGCTGAGGGAAATGGCCGATATACTTTCTGAGAAGTCCTTCTTCGAATGCATCGTGTCCGGCAGGCACCGGAGTATGGGTGGTGAAAAGGGATGATGCGCGGACAACCTCGAGGGCCTCAGGATAGTCGAGGTTGTACTGCTCGATGTATTCGCGGAGTCTCTCAAGTCCGATGAAGGCGGCGTGTCCCTCATTGCAATGATAAACCTGAGGGTTGAGTCCGAGCTTTCTGAGAGCGCGGATACCGCCGATGCCGAGGAGGAGTTCCTGCTTGAGACGGTTCTCCCAGTCGCCGCCGTAAAGGTGGTATGTCACCTGACGGTCCTCGTCAATATTGGCCTCGTAATCGGTGTCGAGGAGGTAAAGGTCTGTACGTCCGACAGCAACCTTCCAGATGCGGGCAGTGAGGTTCCTTCCAGGGAATGCGACACTGGTGGTAAGCCAGTTGCCGTCCTTGTCCATAACCGGCTCGGCAGGAATCTTGGTGAAATTCTGGGCATCGTATCTGGCCACCTGGTCTCCCTGGGCGGAAAGCACCTGGGTGAAATAGCCGTAACGGTAGAGAAGACCTACAGCCACGAGGTTGACGTTCATGTCGCTGGTCTCCTTGAGGTAGTCTCCGGCCAGGATGCCGAGTCCTCCGGAGTAGATGCTGAGTGATGAATCCAGACCGTACTCCATGCAGAAATATGCCACTGAAGGGTCCTTGCGGTCCTTCTTGAGGGACATATAGTCATTGAAATCCTTCATTACGCTCTCGTACTGAGCCATGAATGAGGCATCCTTTGAGAGAGCCTGGAATCTCTTGAGAGTGACTACGTCGAGAACGGCCATAGGGTTGTGTCCGGAGTTGTGCCATACTTCGGCGTCAACTGACTTGAAGAGTGCCTTGGCGTTCTCGTTCCAGCACCACCAGAGGTTTTTAGAAAGGGTTTCAAGGCCTTTGAGGGCCTCAGGAAGGTGCCTGGTCACCATTACACTTTTCCAGGACGGGTTGTTGATCGGTAACATTTCGTATTTCATAATCCTTTTTTCTTTTGATTCAGGGAATGCTCCCTTGGCGGCCACCACCTTGTCGAGGGCCAGTGAATATGCTTCCTGATAATAGCGTATCTGATTCTCCCACAGTGCTATTTCGGAAACCTCGCGGGCATTGGCCATATATTCGGCACGTTGCTCGTCGGAGATGAGGGCAATCTCCCTGATGCGGGCGGCAACGGCATCCACCACCTCGAAATAATTGTTGTCATCCCTGTCCACGACTGTAATGCCCGGATGCTCCTTGCCATAGTGGGTTCTCACCCACTTTCCGAAGCCTGCCAGGCTCGTGGTCAATGTAGGCACCCTGAATGCGAGGCTTTCGAGAGGGGTATATCCCCAAGGCTCGTAGTATGACGGGAAGAGCGTGAGGTCCAGACCGATGAGAAGGTCGTAGTACTTCATGTTGAACACTCCGTCATTGCCGTTGAGATAGGATGGGATGAAGTAAACTTTGATATTGGAATCCTGTGTGTTGGCCAGGCCGAGCTCGCGGAACCTGCGGGTGATGGTGTCATACTCCGGATTCATGAGGTAATGGGACACCTGCGTGCGGTATGACTGGTCACCCTTGCCTGAAAGCTTTGAGACGAGGCTGGCATCGGCTCCGTTGTGGCCTGACGGAATCATTATGAACGCATGGATGTCCCGGCCCTTGAAGTCGGACCTGCTGATCTTGTCCACTGCGTCAATGAACACGTCAATTCCCTTGTTTCTGTATTCGTATCTGCCACCGATGCCGATGAGAATGGCATCTTCGGCTACCGGCATTCCCGACATCGCCGAGGCGACCTGCCTCAATCTGAGCCTCGCGGCCGAACGCTTGGAGGCATACTCCTCCTCCGTCGCCGGAGTGAAGCTGTTCTCGAAGCCGTTAGGCGTCACCACGTCGATTTTCCTGCCGAGGAAATGACCGCATTCTTCTGCGGTAATCTCGCTCACTGTCGTGAATACGTCTGCGTTCTGCGCCGACTTTGTCTCCAGGGAATGGAGAGCCATCACATTGAACTGCCTTGCCTTTTCGTCAGGGTTGTATGCATTCATCGATTCATACAGCCTCATGTTGTTGCCGGCGAGACAACGTCCCACGACAGTGGCGTGAGTCGTAAAGACAGTAGCAACAGGCAGACCGGTGTATTTCAGATACAGGAGTCCCGCTCCCGTCTGCCATTCGTGGAACTGGGCGACGACCTTGTCGGATGCGTCAAGGAAGAACTTGCAGTAGCTCTCGATCACCTTTCCGGCCACATAGCCGAAGAGGGCTGATTCCTTGTAATCCCAGTTGCCGGTGATGGAGTCCACCCCGAACCTTTCCCAATATTCCGTCAGGATATCGTTCTGACGGGTGAGGAACTGCTTGAAATCCACAAGCACCGCCACGGGACTTCCCGGCACGTTCCACTTTCCTATTCTCAGCCTGAGGCCCTTGGAGGCGGCATCAATCCGCCATGCCTGCCAAAGCAGCGGGTCTTCCTGGAAATCAGGATTCGCATCCGTATCCATCCAGACGTCAGGACCGATGAGTATGTGATGTCTCTTGAGTTGAGACTTGAGGAAGAGGGATTTGGTCGCAATCACGGTGTATATTCCACCAACTTTATTGCAGACCTCCCAGCTGACCTCAAAAAGATAATCCGGTCTGTTGTTAAATTCTGTCGCTGTCATCTAATTATTTTTTCCTTTTTACTGCCGGAGCCTCCTTCTTCTCCGCAGCAGCCTTCTTTGCCGGCGTTGCTTTCCCTGCAGAAGCCTCCTTCTTGGCAACGGCCTTCTTCACAGGCTTTGCAGCAGCCTTTCTGCGGGCTGGAGCAGCAGTCTTTATCTCCTTCTCAGGCGCAGCCTCCACCTCTTCGGCAGCCGGCTCCGCATTTGAAGTTGCAAATTTAGCAAGGTTTGTCGAATATTCCTCATTTACGCGGATAATAAAATCGCTCAAAACGTTCATATAGTTGATGAACGCCTCGTAAGGGGTGTCGTAAGGGTTGAAATATTTGTGAACCTCGCCGTCGGAGAAGAACTTCGTGCACATATAATAGAAGTGGTCGCTCTCCTGGAGATGTCCGAAGTCATTGAAAAGGGCCGGATCATTGATGAGGGCCACCTTCTCATACAGGCCGTAGAGCTTGTTGAAGGCCTCCTGCTGGAGCTCGTTGCCGAGCCATGCGGTAACGTCGCGCTCCTCGTCGGCCCATGAGATAGGCTCTGCCACCTCGAGGGAGGATATCGGATTGTGGGCAGCGGCTGCCTCTGAAGGGGTTGCAAAGGCGAATGTGCCGTCCTTTATGACCGCCTCAGGAAGATAGCGCATGAAGTCGAAGATTCCTGAAGCCGCCTTCTGGTGCTCGCCGAAGGTCTCGTAGTCCATGAAGAGATTTATGACATCGCCGTCCTTTGCGTCGCTCTTCAGCCAGCCGAGATATTTCTCGCCGGTGAGAGGCCACTCGCTCCAGCCCCTGTTGGAGAACCTGAAAGCGATGTCGTCACTGAGCTTATAGTTCCTGAGAAGGAGCCTGAGGCCTTCCTGCCTGTCATTGACATAGACGTAGTCCGGGCTTCTCCATCCGAGGATGTGCTTTGCGCCTTCGGTAAGCATTGTATTGAATCCGAGCTCGTGAACCCTCTCCCCGATGGCATCGGAGTAGATGAGCTCGGTATTTCTGAATGACACAGGAGTCACTCCGAAATAATGCTCGATGGCAGCCTTGTGCTTGAGAACCTGATGCTTGAACTCAGCAGGTGACGCAAGGGATGCAAGGGAATGATAATATGTCTCGCAGAGGAACTCCACGCAGCCGGTGTCCGCAAGCTTGCGGAAGCTGTCGATCACTTCCGGAGCATATCTCTCGAACTGCTCGAGGGCGGATCCGGAGATGGAGAATGCCACCTTGAACGCTCCCTTGTGCTTCTTCACGAGGTCGAGAAGGAGGCTGTTCATCGGAAGGTAGCACTGCTCGGCAACCCTTCTGAGGATGGTACGGTTGGTGAAGTCATCGTAGTAATGCGAATCCTTGCCTATGTCGAAGAACCTGTAAAGCCTGAGTCTGGCAGGCTGGTGAATCTGGAAATACAGGCATAAGCTTTTTGACGGTTTCATATCTCTTAAATTACTTAATCACTGATTCATAAACTTTTTTGATCTTCGCTGCCGCATTGTTCCACTTGAGGGTATTGACCTCGTCGTAGCCGTATTTGGAAGCGAAATCGGCGAGCGCCGGATATTTGAGGAGGGCGTAGATCTGGTCAGCCATCGCATCGACATCCCAGAAATCGACCTTGAACGCATACTTGAGCACTTCGGCGGCACCCGACTGGTGCGAAATCACCGAAGGCACTCCCGAGCGCATTGCCTCAAGAGGGGAAATTCCGAACGGTTCGGATACTGAAGGCATCACGTACACGTCGGAGAGGGCGAACATCTTCTGCACGTCGGCTCCCCTGAGGAAGCCGGTGAAGTGGAACCTGTCGGATATTCCGAGACGGGCCACCTGCCTGATGGAGCGGTTCATCATATCTCCGCTTCCGGCCATCACGAAACGCACGCCAGGACATCTCTTGAGCACCTTGGCCGCCGCCTCGATGAAGTATTCCGGGCCTTTCTGGAAGGTGATTCGGCCGAGGAAGGTGACGACCTTGTCATCCACTCCCCTCTCTACCTTCATCTCGCTCCTTCCGCTGAAATCCACGGCATTGTGAACGGTCACGACCTTGTCAGGATTGATTCCGTACTTGGTGATGACAATGTTCCTGGTCAGGTCGCTGACGGTGATGACCCTGTCGGCCGCCTCCATTCCCTTCTTCTCGATCTCATAAACCCTCGTGTCAATGTTCTGGTCGCTGCTCCTGTCGAAGGATGTGGCGTGAACATGGACTACGAGCGGCTTGCCCGAAAGGCGCTTGGCGGCTATGCCTGCCATATATGTCAGCCAGTCGTGGGCGTGGATCACATCGAACTGTCCCTTGCGGTTCATCGCTATGGTGCCGCCCACCATCGCATATCTCGCAACCTCCTCCATGAGGTTGGAGCCGTATTTTCCGGAGAATTTGTATGTGCTTCCGTAACTTACGGAGAAATCCTTGACCTGGCGGTGCCTGTCAGCCTCGACGAGGTTGTGGAACTCCTCCGGGTCAAGATAAGGTACCATATTGGTGCCGATATGCACGAACTGGACCTTGTCGAGGAAGTCATCGACAGTCATCGAGCCGGTGACCTGCACAGGCACATCGCTGGCATTCACGATTTCAGCCACCTGGCTGTCCTCATCTCCGGATGCGGAAGGCATCACGAAAATCGACTCCACCCCGTTCTTGACGAGGCCTTTGACTATACCGTAGCAGGCCGTTCCCAATCCTCCTGCAATGTGAGGGGGGAACTCCCATCCGAACATAAGTACTCTCATCTCGATTCCTCCTTGTATTTGTTTATCAATCTTTCAACGCTGATGAGCGAGGCGGTGCTCATTGCCGAGGAGATGGCTCCGTGCGCCTCGTGAGGCGGGTCTCCGTCATAAAGCTCGGAGAATGCGCCGACGCCGTGCTTGTTGAGGTCCGCGAAGAATCCCTCGATCAGCCATTCGGCCTTCTTGCAGAACGAGGAGCCCCTCATCCTGAAGGCTACCGTTGCATAAGGCAGGAGCAATGCCGGCCATGCACATCCCTGATGATATGCAAGGTCCCTGTCCCGCTGGGTACCCTCGTAAACACCCTTGTACTTCACATCGCGAGGGGAAAGGGTACGTACGCCCCTTGCAGTGAGGAGCTCGCGCTCCACGATGTTCATCACGCTTCCCGCAATGTCGTCAGATACCGGCGAAGCGGCCACTGACAATGCAAACAGCTGGTTCGGGCGGACATCCATATTCTGCCCCCAGTTGTCCACGTAGTCGGCGAGATAGCCGCAGGACTCGTTCCAGAATGTCTTCTGGTAGTTTTCCTTCACGAGATCCCTGACCGGAGCCCAGGCGGCGATGAACTTGCTGCCGCGCTGTCCGTAGAGTTTCTCATTCTCGAGGGCGAAGCAGAGAGTGTCGTACCAGAACGCATTGGTCTCCACCTGATATCCGGCCCTTTCGGTAACCGGGCGGCCGTCGGTGTAGGCGTTCATCCAGGTCAGGGCGACATTGTCCTTCTGTGCCCAGAGAAGCCCGTTCGGCTGGAGGGAAACTTCCTTCCTTACTCCCGGCCTGTAGCTTTCAATGATACCTTTGACAACCTTGCCGTATTTCTTCCAGACATCCTTTGCCGATGCGCCGCAGGCAATATATTCGCGGAGAGCTCCGGCCATAAGGAGAGGAGCCTCGACCTGGGTCGTCCTGGAATAGAGACGCTCCTGGTTGTGGGCGATGAGATCGTCCAGAATCTCCTCGAATGCCTCCGGACGTCCGGCGTGGACAGTCAGGCCCGGCAATGTGTAGAGTGTCTCCCTCAGGAGTCCGGTGTAAAGCCAGGAGAATCCGGCCGTGACAGTCTTCCTTCCGTTCCTGTCCCTGATGAGGACATCGGCGCAATGGATGAGCTGGTCGTGAAGGCTGACGATGCCCGGCATGGACTTGAGGGCGGAGGCATAGCGCCTCTTCATTGTTGACGGAACTTCCTCCGATACAGATGCGGAAAGCACTATGGAGTCACCCTCGCCCATCGACAGCTCGAAGCTTCCCGGGACGAAGAGGTCCTCCTTGCAGGCAAAACCGCGACGGGCCTCATCAGAGTAAGTGATCGCATTGTACCAGCAAGGTGCAGACTTGTACTTGAAAGAAGCCGTGCTGAGCTGGAGATTGAGGTCAGGGAAACCCTCGTACATATTGAACGAGACTCCGTTCTTCACCTGCCTGTAGCCGGTCCTCGCAGACAGATTCTGCGATGTCAGGCTGTGAACGCTCCTGAACGCAAGGAAAGGCTTCAGGCTGAGACGCAGCCTGGCAGGGGATTTCGTCACCTCGTAGCGGATCATCACCTGGTCCTTGTCAGGTACCAGGAGAATGCTCTTCGTGAACTCTATCTGACCCACCCTGTAGGTAATCACAGGTACCGGGTCGGCCTCGAAGTCCACGATATACTTATGTCCTCTCGGTTCATAGATGTCCCCGTAACGGTGGATGCCGAGATTGAAGACCTTGCCGTTTACCTCAAGGCTTTCATCCACTGAAGACAGCAGCATGTACTTGCCGCCTCCGAAATTGTCCACAGGAACGCTCAGAAGGCCGTGGTATCGGCGCGTATTGCAGGCTACGATGGTAGTGTTGCAATAAGCTCCCGTCTTGTTCGCACAGATAATCTCCCTCTTGAGAGAATAAGACAGGTTCACGAGTTCGGCCTTGTTGAATTTCAGAAATGCCATATCGCAAATATTAAAGTTTTTCCACTTTTCTCAGTACAAAAGCGCACCGGCAAGGAAGATATACGGACATTTTTCCGTCGGACCAATGCCTTTCTCCGTTCTTGAGCCGGCTGAAGCCGTCATAGTCTTTGTCATCAGAGTCGAAAATCAGTTCCCATTCACCTTCCGGGGCATTGAAACTGTAGCCCTCATAAGAGGCGGAGGGGCTGAAATTGAGCGCAAAGATACAATTTTTCCTCCTGAATATCAACACTTTTTTGGCTTCGTCGGCCACAATATACTCCGGAGGAGAGGAAAGCAGGTTCTCCTTTTTGAAAAGATGAATCATGTCCCGGTCGAAGTCCTTGAGATACTTGTAGCGGAGATAATCCGGCTCCGAGAGCGACCACTGACGCCTTGCATACTTATACGACCAGCCGTTCCCCTCGCGGGGGAAGTCGATCCACTCCGGGTGGCCGAATTCATTGCCCATGAAGTTGAGGTATCCGTCTCCGGCCGTACCTATGGTGGCAAGCCTTATCATCTTGTGAAGCGCAATTCCCCTGTCCACGACGAGACTCTTCGAATCCTTGTTCATCGAAGTGTACATCTCCTTATCCATCAGCCTGAATATCAATGTCTTGTCCCCGACAAGCGCCTGATCGTGACACTCTGCGTAGCTGATGGTTTTCTCATCCTTGCGCTTGTTGGTCAGCTCCCACCAGATCTCGCCCATGCTCCACTGCTCGTCGCTCTTTTCCTTCAGCCATTTGATCCAGTGGTCGGCGACACCCATTGCCATCCTGAAGTCGAAGCCCAGTCCGCCGGCCTCGTATGGAGCCGCAAGCCCGGCCATTCCGCTCATGTCCTCGGCAATGGTGATGGCATCCGGGTTTATTTCCTTGACCAGCATCGCCGCAAGCGCCAGATAGGTGACGGCGTTCTCGTCCACGCCGGAATTGAAATAATTGTCATAGCCGCAGAAATCCTTGCCGAGGCCGTGGTCCCAGTAAAGCATGCTGGTGACCCCGTCGAAACGGAATCCGTCCAGATGATATTCCTGCATCCAGAACTTGCAGTTGGAAAGGAGGAAGTACTTGGTCTCGTCCTTTCCATAGTCGAAGCATCTCGATCCCCAGGCCGGATGCCTGCCCTGAGGGCCCTTGTAGAAATAGAGGTCTTCCTTTCCGTCGAAACGCCCAAGGCCCTCAGCCTCATTGTCCACGCTGTGGGAATGCACTATGTCCATAACCACCGCTATGCCCCTGGAATGGGCGTCGTCCACGAGGTGCTTGAATTCCTCCGGAGTGCCGAAGCGGGAGGACAGCGCATAGAAATTGGATACCTGATATCCGAAAGACCCGTAGTACGGATGCTCCTGGAGTGCCATTATCTGCAATGTGTCGTATCCCAACTCCTGCACCCGAGGGAGAACACCGGTCCTGAACTCCTCGAATGTGGCCACCTTCTCCTGCTCGGAACTCATCCCTATGTGGCATTCATATATGAGAGGATGGGGTCTCGGACCGGGAGAAGGATTCTTCCAGACGTAAGGTTCCGCCGGTTCCCAGACCTGTGCGCTGAACACCTTGGTCTGCGGGTCCTGGACCACCCTTCTCACATAAGACGGGAGACGTTCAGCACCCCCGCCCGGCCACTCGATGAAGAGCTTGTACAGATCCCCGTGGCTGAGGAACATGTCCGGAAGGCGGAGTTCCCAGTTGCCCCCGCCGGCGGGCTTCAACTCGTAGGCGGTGGTCCGCTTCCAGTTGTTGAATTCGCCGATGAGATAGATTCTGCTGGCATTCGGAGCCCATTCCCTGAAAATCCAGCCGCCACCGGCATCCCTGTGCAGACCGTAGTAAAGATGGTTGTTCAGTCCGGCGGAGAGGCTTCCGCCCACCGAAATCTTCTTGCGGCAGGCCTCGATTCTTTCGTGTCTCTCCAGAATCTTCTCCTTGAACGGGAGCAGATACGGGTCCGCATCGAAAATGTACTTCTTCTCCGCCTTTGTATTGTTCTCCTTCATAATCCCTCCTTTTTTAATCATCCAGTTTCGAGGCCTTGTCCCTCGCCGTGCGCAGATAAGCCCTGCAGCCGGCAATGAGCTCCTTTGACCTCCCTATGTACCTGTCAATGTCAGAGAGCCCGGAAGAGGGATCCTCCGCCTTTGACGCAATTTCTTCCAGTTCTTTGACAGCTGCCTGATAATCAAACTCTTCCATCATTATCCTCCTGTTTCAATTGAATTCCTGTCACCCGGCAGTCCAACGTGCCGTCGGCGAACATCACTTTAACATTGTCCCCTGCCGAATGCCCGGCCGCATTCTTCATCACCACCCCTCCGTCATCCACCACGAGGGCATAGCCCCGGCTCAGGATTCTGCGGGGGTCCGCCCCGGCGATTCTCGACTCCAGCACATCCACGCGGGAGCCCATAAGGGAAATCTTGTTCAGAAAGGCAGTCTTGAGCCTGCCGGCGAATGAGGATATATACTGGTCCTCGTCCGCATATATCTCAATGAATGTGTCAGCCAATGCCGTAGGGGTCTTCACATATCTCCACGCCACCATGTCGCAGATGTGAAAGTCCTGGTCGTGACCGACTGCGGTAAGGATCGGCACGAGGCAGGTGGCAATGGCAGAGGCAAGACTGTAGTCGTCGAAGCATGAGAGGTCAAGATTGGATCCCCCTCCCCTGAGCACCAGCACCGCATCGAAAGGCTTCTCAGCCGAAGCTGCAGCCTTCAGGGCATCACTTATTGACTCCGGAGCCGAGGCTCCCTGCATCACGGCCTCGTAGAGAACAGTCTCAAGGACAAATCCGTAAGCATTGCCCTTCAGATGACGCTCGAAATCCCTGTATCCGGCAGCATCGGGAGCCGAGACCACCGCGAGCCTGTATGGCAATGCAGTCATTTCCAAGGACTTCTGCCTGTCGAGGAGACCTTCCTTCTTCAGTCTCTCGATCGTGGCGAGACGTTCCTTCTCCTTCTCCCCCAGCGTGCAGGAGGCATCGATGTCGTCCACAATAAGGGAAAAGCCGTAAAGCTGGCTGTAGTTTACCTGGACCCTCAGCAGGACAGTTATGCCCGGCTGCAGCGGCGAGCCGGCGACGGATTCAAAATACGGTCCAAGCACTCTGTATCTGGATGCCCAGATGATGGCCGACGCCTTGGCAACGAGACCGCTTTCGTCCGACTGCGACAGTTCCAGATAGCAATGCCCACCGCCGCGGACCTTCACTGCGCTGACCTCCGCCCTGACCCAGACGCGGGCCGGAAAAGACGACTCCAGCGACTGCCTGACTTCCGTCTGCAGTGTAAATAAATCGATTACATTTTTCTCCATCATTCCTAACGGATAAAATCGTGTTCTAATTAATGCGGTCTGGATACAAATTTAATCTTTTTTCGTATCTTTGCGCAAATTTTCAGCGGCATAATCATTAATTTTCGAAAAATGAAGATCTCCAAGGCAATTTTCGCCGGCAGCAGCACACGGACAGAGCAGCGTCCAGCCCGCAGGCTACCCGAATTCGCATTCATCGGGAGGTCCAATGTCGGCAAATCTTCTCTCATCAACATGCTGTGCGGTTCAAGGAACCTGGCAATGACCTCCGGCACGCCCGGAAAGACGAAGCTGGTCAACCACTTCCTTATCAACGACAGCTGGTATCTTGTAGATCTGCCCGGATATGGTTATGCGAAGCTGCCCGACAAGGAAAGAGCCAAGATCAAGGATGTCATCCGGGACTATCTGCACAATTCGGCGGAAATGCAGCTGCTCTTCGTCCTCGTGGACATCCGGCACGACATAGGGAAGATTGACATTGACTTCATCAATGAACTGGGAGAGAACGGCATTCCTTTCGCCATCATCTTCACCAAGGGCGACAAGCTCGGACCTGTGGCGAGAGAGAATCAGGCTGGGAGGGACATGGAAATCCTGTCCGAATTCTGGGAATCGCTGCCGCCCTGCTTCATCAGTTCATCAGCCAGCGGTCTCGGGAAGGAGGAGATTCTCGACTACATAGGCTCAGTGTTGTCGGACGTGAAAAAAGGAACACAAACCAAAACAACATTATGAACACTGAACACAGAATGGAACTGTTTGCCTGCAGGGCATCGAAAGACTTCACGGAAAAGGTCGTCAAGGAACTGGACGCAATCAGGGAACCTGGATCGAATCCTATCCGGCTCGGATTTTCGGAAGTCACATCATTCAGCGACGGAGAATTCCAGCCTTCATTCACCGAGAGCGTACGCGGCGCCACCGTATTCATCCTCCAGTCCACATTTCCGCCGGCCGACAATCTGATGGAGCTTCTCCTCACCATCGATGCGGCAAAAAGGGCTTCCGCCTACAAAGTCATTGCCGTAATGCCTTATTTCGGATGGGCAAGGCAGGACAGGAAGGACAAGCCGAGAGTTTCCATCGGAGCCAAGCTCGTGGCCAATCTCCTCTGCGCCGCCGGAGTTGACAGGATAATGACCTGCGACCTCCACGCCGACCAGATTCAGGGCTTCTTCGACATCCCGGTTGACCATATCTACGCAAGCAAGGTATTCATCCCATATCTCAAATCCCTCAACATTGAGAATCTTGCGATCGCGGCTCCTGACATGGGCGGGGCGAAGAGGGCCAATGCATACGCCAAGGACCTCGCCTGCCCTGTGATCATCTGCCACAAATCCCGCGAGAGAGCCAATGTGGTGGCATCCATCACCGCCATCGGAGAGGTAGAGGGCAAGAATGTTGTGATCGTGGATGATATGATCGACACGGCCGGCACACTGACCAAGGCGGCCGATATCCTCATGGAGAAGGGCGCAAAGAGCGTCAGGGCCTGTGCGACCCACGCCATCCTCTCCGGCCCTGCTTACGACCGCATCAACAAGTCGAGCCTCAGCGAGGTGTATGTGACGGACACGATTCCGCTCACCACGGATCCTTCGGTTGACACCAGCAAGATCAAGGTCGTATCGATGACCGAGACATTCGCCAGGATCATCCGCAAGGTCTGCGACAACGAGCCGATCAGCCCTGAATTCATTTTCTAAGGCATTGAACCGCAGCTGCGGTATTGAGATAAATTTTTATGAAAGTCTTTCTGGCAGCATTGGTCCTCATTGGACTGGGAGTCTTCGGGATGTGTTTCAACATCATATTCCGGAAGGACGGCCAGTTCCCGCAGACAGATGTGGGTGCCAATGAGAACATGCGCCGGCTGGGCATCAGATGCATGAGGGAGGAGGACGACGAGCGCTTCTCTTCCCGCGGCGACAAAGACTCCGGAGCGCATTGTTCCGGAGTTTATTCCGACTCCTGCGCTTCCTGCGGGCTGTACCCGGGGAAAGAGGAGAAATGAATAACCCTCGTGAGAGGATAAATGATTCTTGATTATGAGCCTCGTAGCTATTGTAGGAAGGCCGAATGTCGGCAAATCCACACTTTTCAACCGCCTCGTGGGAATGAGGCAGGCGATTGTCGATGAAACGGCAGGAGTAACACGTGACAGACATTATGGAAAATGCGAATGGTGCGGAAAGGAATTCTCGGTGGTGGACACCGGAGGATACACTTCCGGCTCCGATGACGTTTTCGAGGAGGAAATCCGCAAGCAGGTGGTCATAGCCATCGAGGAGGCGGACCTCATTCTTTTCATGACCGAAGCGGCGGCCGGAATCACCGACTACGACGCCGAGATCGCCGCCCTTCTGAGGAAATGCGGCAAGCCTGTCGTCACCGCTGTCAACAAAGTCGATTCCGGAGAGAAGATGTTCGACGTGTACCAGTTCTATTCAATGGGACTGGGCGAGATCTGGGCCATATCCGCTGCCAACGGAGGCGGAACCGGAGACCTCCTGGACGAGATCGTGAAGAAGCTTCCGGAGGACACGGAGGCCGAGGACGAGCATCCGGGCGTGCCGCGCATCACCATTGTCGGCAAGCCTAATGTCGGAAAATCGTCCCTCACCAATGCTCTCCTCGGCGAGGAACGGAATATCGTCACCAATGTCGCAGGAACCACAAGGGATTCAATATCTTCTTATTACAATAAGTTCGGGCACGAGTTCGTGTTCGTCGACACTGCCGGCATCAGGAAGAAGAACAAGGTACAGGAGAATCTCGAATTCTATTCCGTGATGCGTTCCATCAGGGCCATCGAGCACAGCGACGTCTGCATAATGATGATTGACGCCACCACCGGAATGGAGGCCCAGGACATGAACATCTTCAATCTCATCAAGAGGAACCGCAAGGGCTGCGTCATCGTGGTCAACAAATGGGATCTCTTCGAGAAGGACAGCAACACTCTGAAGGAATACACCGAGGGACTCAAGGCCAGGATTGCCCCGTTCAATGACGTACCGATCATATT
>SAMEA3663025__coassemble_348_pt1 | contig 42531 bp, 31 predicted proteins | sample SAMEA3663025__metabat2_low_PE_053 | metagenome-assembled genome bin SAMEA3663025 (sample SAMEA3663025) | pig gut metagenome | biome: pig gut; feature: pig-associated habitat; material: faeces | place: France | collected 2012
TCATCTCCGAAGCTGCCCCTGAAGACAAGTTCAACCAGCAGGTGGAGAGCATCATTGTGGAGGGTACAGTCACCAGGACATTGACAATCAGGCTCGCAAAGGCCCTGGACACCGACATTGAGGTAAACCTCGGCATAGACGGGGACTTCATCGCCGGCTACAATGAGCGGAAAGGCACATCCTATCTCATCCTCCCTGAGGAATACCTGGCATTTGACAGGAAGGTAAGCATCGAGGCCGGCAGCCTTGCAAAGACTGTAACATTGGAAATCAGTGAGTTCACATCCCCGAACGGAGAAGCCTACGCCATTCCGCTGCAGATCGAGTCCGTCAGCGGCCCAGTCGGCACTGCCGGGGACGCAAGGCATATAATGTTCATACTGATGACCCCGAATATCCAGAAGGCTCCAAAGCTCACCGCCACCAATTCAGGAGGCTGCAGTGTCACCTTCGACAATCCACAGCTCATGAATCTGAGCGAATGGACATTGGAATTCTGGATGATGATGGATGCCGAGGACGGGAACAACGCATTCTACAGCAACTCCTCCCCTCTCGGCTTCGGGACATTCTACTTCAGATGGTGGGCGAAAAACACGGCCGGAGATGGGCCTTGGTTCCAGAACCAGCTCGACGGAGTCTATCTCGACGACCACAGCCACCCGTGGGAGGCGGGCAGATGGTATCACGTATGCTACACCTACAGCAATGATCTGATGCAGCTCTACATCAATGGAGAGAAGGATGCCGACCTCCAGTTCACGGCAGGCCGCACATTCTCATTCGGAAGGCTCAATCTCTGCAGCGGGCTCGGCTACATGCAGTTCTACTCCCTCGCCCAGATCAGGCTCTGGAACAAATGTCTCGCCCAGTCCACCATACAGGATGCAATGAACAGGGCCGTCCCTGTGGACAGCCCCGGTCTGTGTGCATATTGGAAATTCGATGAAGGCTCAGGCAAAATCCTGAAGGAGGCCGTAAACGGCTATGACATCGAGCTCAAGACTACTCCAACGTGGTTTGACGACATCAATTTCCTTCATCCGAACGACTGAAAACCGATGATTTTCCTATCATTCAGGCACCGTATCCTAACCACCGATACCGGTGCCTGATGTTCTTGATGACTCCTCGAGATTGCCGACCTTGCGGTAGCGTGTACGCTGAGCCTGGCCGAAGTTGTAGGAAACGCCGATCTTCACCTTCTGACTATCGTAGTGCTGGTAGATTTTGGACAGGGTCACATTCTTGTCTGCACCGCCCACGACGGTAAGGTCCTGCTTCTGGCTGCGGAAAAGATTGTCCACATCGAGAGAAAGCGTGAGACGGTTCTCGAGGAAATTCTTCTTTATGCCGAGATTGCTGATAAACACCGGCTCAAGCCTGAAATAACCCCAGGTCATAGGAGAATTGTAACGTCCGTCAATCTGGATTTTCCAATCTTTCGGAAGAATGAATGTGAAATCCGTATAGCCTGCGAACATAAAGCTCCGGTTGCGGAGATTCACGTCGATATTGTCAGAGTAAAGAGCGTTCAGGTTCAATGTCCACTGCAGCCATTTCGCAATCTGGAAACCGGAGATATTGGCCGAGAGAAATGCCATGTGGCAATACCCGAAGTTGCCCCAGGTGAGAATCTGGTCGCCGTTCTGCCTGTAGGAAGGCAGCTGGTTGAACATGTCCCTGTTGTGGTCATATCCCACAGCCACCGAGAAGTTCTTGAAGAAGACGGCTGAAAGGCTCACGGAGTTGGTGTACTGAGGCTTGAGGTCAGGATTTCCCACCACGAAGCTGTGAGCGTCGACATACTCCTCGGCAGGGTTGAGATTGTAATAGTTCGGCCTCTGGATGCGCCTTGTATAGGAAAGGTTCATCATGAAGTTCTGCGAAGGATTCCAGCCGGCGAAAACAGTCGGGAAAAGGTCGAAATAACTTCTGCGGGTATCCGTGCCGGCAGTTTTCCAGTCTCCGTAGGAATGGGTGTACTCTCCCCTGAGGCCGGCCTTGACGCTGAACTTGCCGAAAGGCTTTGCAATGCTCACATACAATGCGGCTATATGCTCCTGGTAAGTGAAATCATTGCGGTTGTCCGGCATCGAGGTCTCTGTCTTGAGCATCTTGTTGTCAGTGAAGGACCCGGCCCATTTTCCGCCGGCTTCCAGCATTGCATTCTTCCAGCACATGGTCTGCCAATCAGCCTTGGCCGAATAGATGCTCACGGTGGAATTGTTGTCAATCACCTTGTCAGTCTCCACATATTCCTCACTTGCGATGTAGTCCCTGCTCAGAATTGTGTTGTAAGACTTGGAACCGGTACGGTACCAGTCCAGATTGGCAGTTATTTCAGATGACTTTGCCTCATTGAAAATATGCGTATAATTGACATTGGCACTGGCAGTCAGGCTTTTGGAGTCATTGTCAGTAGCGGAGAGGTTCTCAGTCCTCAATCCGGCAACCTCCTGCACACTGGAGCCGTTGAATGGCTCATCTCCCTTTCTTCCCATAAAATTCCAGGAGCCAGGCACATTCAGGATCACACCGAAAATGTTCTTGTCATCGATGAACCAGTCATTTCCGAGCTTGATGTTCATGGCCTTGTAGTCATTGCACTGGAGAGACTCCGTCCTCTGCCTGAACGGCCCCATCTCGGTAACTGTCTCAAGATCGGTTGCGAAATCCATATCCGTCTTGTAGTCACCCTCATAGACATTGAGGAAGGTGTTGGTCTTCTTCGAGCGGTAGTTGATGTTAGCCCAGAAATCCTCCTGCCAGAGGAAGCGGTCCGTACGGCCGAAATACATGCCGCCCACGGTTGCGCCAAGAGAGCCGTTGAAGCCTGCCAGAGCATTCTTCTTGGTCTTGATGTTGATGATACCGCCCTGACCCTGGGCATCGTACTTGGAGGAAGGATTGGCAATGAGCTCGAATTTCTCGATGCTGGTGCCCGGAGTGGAGCGGAGCAATGCCTCCAGAGCCTTTCCGTCCATATAGGAAGGTCTTCCGTCGATCCACACCGCCACGGACTTGCCGTTGAGAGTAATGTTGCCGTCCTTGTCGATGACTACTCCCGGAGCCTTCTTTATAAGGTCCATTCCCGTTGAGCCCTGGGCAAATGCGCTCTGGCTGACATTCATCACGACCTTATCCACCTTCATCTCGACCAGCTGGACCTTCTCCGTCACAGTGGCGGCCGCAAGGCTCTCCCTGTCGGCCTCCATCTCGACCACAGCCCCGTCAGCAAGGCTGACAAGCACCACATCCTTATATCCTATAAGGGAGATTGTCATCTTATGGGAAGAAGGAAAATTGACCTGGAATTTTCCATTCTCGTCAGTGGTCGTGCAGGCGGTGATCTTTCCCTCCACATCCCTCACCGCAACGGTAGCCCAGCCGAGGGCGCTGCCGTCATTCTTGTCCACCAGTCTGGCGGATACAATGTTGTCCTGTCTTGCAGCCGACATCGTGAAGCTGCAGAGGACCGTCACAATCAAAAATGCAAATATTCTTTTCATATCGTTTATACTATTTTCAATTCCGATGGTGCAAAGGTATGACAATATGTTTAAAACACTGCATTTCCGATATGGACAAATGAAAAATCCAATCCGCTGATAATCAGCAGATTGGATATGGACAATATGGACATTCGCTATTTCGGGCCCCTCTAGAGCACGAACATCAGCGAAATCCGGATGTCTTTAGGAGCTATGAAGCCGTTCCAGGCTCCCTGATATGAATGCCTGACTCCTCCCCAGAAGCCGAGACCGAAGTCGAGGTTGAAATGCTTGGCCAGCATCAGGGAATAACCTGCCGAAAGGCCGGCTCCGAACCTGTCGCTCGTCCCGTTCAGATACTTGAAAGGGAGATTCTCCGCATCGCAGTCCTCCGCCCCGGCGAAGCCCCTCACCCAGACACCGCTGTAAACATACCATGGCCAGTATCTTGCGCCCAGGCTGAAAGAACGCTTCTTGTCCCGGTGATTGAAGTTCCATCCATTGTACTCCATCTGCATGTCGAGGGAGCAATGTCTTCCGACCGCATACTCCAGACCGAGATTGAGTGTCGCAAGGTCCACGAGGGAAAGCAGATTGGTCGATATGGCCCATGGGCCTCTCAGATCCTCACTGTCCCGCTCAGGACGCCAGCCTCCCCGGGCGAGATTGCAGGAAAGTCCGAAGAGAGCCTCGCCGGCGAGCGCCCTGCCTGAGCCTTTTCCGGTGAGCCTGCCTGTCACAGCACGGGCTCTCAGGTCAATGATGAAGCTCATCCTGTCGTCCACCTTGAAGTCATTCAGAAGACCGGCTCCTGCGGAGAAATCCTTGCCCAGCCTGCCGCTGAAATGATTGCGGACATTCGTCACGCCGAAATTGAGATAAGGCGATATAGTGTAAACCCTGTCTGCCTTGTAGCCTCCGATGGCATTGGACATGTTCCAGAGCACGTCTGCGTGAACGTATCCGCTGTCGAACTCGGAATTGTCATCCTTCACGAAATTCTCGAAAAGATATCCTATGCGGGCTCCCCATTCAGGAGAGAACCATTTTCCGACCGCTATTTCAATCGCAGGTCCCGGACGGCCGTTGAATCTCTGCCTGGTATCCAGCACAAGGCCGAATCCGCCCGTTGTCTGCACGAACCAGTTCTCCCCGAAACCGTTCAGGAATATTCCTGTTCCCCTGTCATCCCAGCGTGGTTTGCCGATGTTGAGGGTGAGGCCGGCCATTGCGGAAGCGTTCAGCACATATCCGCCACTGCTTCCGAACTGCCTCTCGGAAAGCAGGACTCCCCTGAGATCCACGAAAGCACCCATCCAGTCATTGAACCTGAAGCTGTTGAGAAGACCCGGTCCTGAGGCGAAATTGGAGCTCGTCCTTCCGGCCCTGGTGACGAAGGATGCTCCCATTGCCATATAAGGGGCAATGCTCCATATTCTGTCAGGGTCATATTTCCTGAATGTTCCCTTGATGTCCCAGAGAATGTCACCGTGCACGTAGTTCCAGCCATAAGTTGCCGCATCCGTCCTGAGAGAGGAATGATGCAGTCCAAGCCTGCCTCCGAACGACGGAGAGAAGCCCTTGGCCAGTCCCAGTTCGAAAGCGGGCCTGACTGAATCGACGCCGAGGCTGCGGACCTGCTTCATGAAGCCGGTGACACCGCCTGCAGCATAGACGCTCCAGTTGCCGAAGAAGCCATTGTACTGAAGAGGGCCTTGTGGAACATAGTCCTCCTGCCGATATCCGTCATGCGGACGGCCATCCCTTCCCATCCACCTGCTGCCGCCGATATTGTAGGCGAAACCGGCAAGGATGGAAGGCTGCAGAAGCGCCCCTCCTTTCTTCCCTGCGGACCTTCCGTTCAGGAGAGCCGCCCTGAAGTCTGCATAGAAATCCACGTGGGAGTTGAGCGGGAAAGCATTGTAAAGGCCGGCTCCTGCGGCGAACTCCCTCTTGAAGAGTCCCCCGCCCCGGTGGAAGGAATTGATTACCCCGATATGGGCGTAAGGCACGGCATTCCAGATGTGCCCGGTCTTGCGGCGAAGGACAGTATTGGTGAAGTTCCACATCGCATCAGCGTGGACATAGGCATATCTGAACTTTTCGTCTCCGGCCGGCTCCATGATGTCAAGACCCTGCACTCCGAGCCTGGCTCCGGCATATGGGGAGAACCATTTTCCCACTGCAATCTCGACCGTCGGTGTAAATGTCCCGGTCCATACGCGGGCATTCGTCACGGCATTCGCACCGAGTCCGGCGGAGAGGAACCAGTCGTCAAAGAAGCGTCCGTTCCTGCCGCCATCCGCCTCCCTGTCATCCCAGCCCTGGTTGCCGAGACTGTACTGAAGGCCGGCAAGAGCTGAAAACATCATTGCCGCACCCGAGGCCGAGCCGACAAGACGTTCGGTGAACATGGTCGTGCGGAGATCTATGTATGCATCCAGGCCTCGTGCAATCCTGAAGGTATTCAACAGGCCGGGACCGGCTCCGAATCCCTTTGAGAAAAGAGAGCCGTCGGATGTGCACAGCACAAGGCCCATGTTCACATATGGAGCCAGTCTCCAGAACCTGTCTGGAGCGGCGCCCTCGGCAGTGCCGAGAATGTCCCAGAGGATATCTCCGTGTAAGTAATTGTAGCCCAGGGACAAGTTCTGTGTCGCGATGCCTGTCCCCTGCCATCCGGCCCTGGCCCCGAACATCGGGGAGAACCATTTGCCGGCGGTGATGTCCAGGCCGAAGCGGGCCGGAGAGTCGAATACGCCGACATCCTGATTGAGCGCATTGACGCCAAGTCCGCCTGAAATATACCAATTGTCCTTGAACCTGTCCGTGTAGCCATATTTCTGGGCATATGACACGGCGGCCAGAACGCAGAAAGCCAATATTGCGGAAATCAATCTTTTCATAACTGAGCTCCCTCCTTGTCAAGTCCGAATTTTCTTATCAATGTGCTGATTTCAGGATCGAGATTGCCCCTGAACTTGTAGATTCTGTCCATCTCGCAGGCCTTCCTGAACCAGGACACGGCCTCTTCCTCCTGAGACATTCTCGAGCAGAGAATCGCCCTGAGATAGCATACGTCGGCTGTATTTTCCTCATCCTCAAGACATTGGATAGCAGCAAGATTCCTGTCCACGGACATCAGGGCAAGTGCCGCATTGAAATCGTCATAATCCTGAAGAATCTCGACAGCTCCCTTGAAATCCCTGTCCCTGAGCATCTGGACGCCCCTCATATATGCCGTATCCACCTCCTCGGTCTGGATGAACTCTTCCACCATTCCCTTGCGGTGCATGTTGAAATTGAAATTCACGACCCGGAGCTGAGGATAGAATCTATCCTTCACATATCTGTAATACGGGGCCTTCTGCATCGCATACTCGCGGCGGTCAAGACTGCGCCTGTTCTCCGATGCGAGCCGGAAATATGCCGACTTCTGTTCCTCTGGAAGATTCCTGTCATGGAGGACAAGGGAATCAAGAAGCTCCCAAGCCTCAGGAGTATAGGTCGGAATCATCGGAATGTCTATGACTTTCGCATCGTTGTCCGCAATGCGTCCGTCTTCGCCTACTGAAAAGCCTCTTTCAGCATTGACGGAATCCTGATAATGCCTGATGTAATCCCTGAAATAGCCGGTGACGCTCGCACTCCTCTCCCTCGACAGCCTCTCGTTGATGGCGTAACGTCCTTCAGGAGAGCAGGTTGCATTGACAATGATGGAGTCCAGGTCGAATTCCTTGTCCTGCATCAGATCCCTGAGCCTTCGGGCAATCATGTCTAGTTCGGCGGCATTGTCCCCGAGATTCCTGTCTATCCTGCTCTTGCCCACGGCAAAGGCGATGTGGCTGGTGGAATTGGCCTCCTGATGGCGCCAGATGGTCTTCATCTTGTATCTCGTGATGTCCCTCACGAAATGGGAGAGCGAACTGATAGGGTACTCGATGGAGTCGGTCCTCGGCATCACGTAAACCTGGCGTTCCTGGTCATACAGCGATGAATTGAGGGCTATGTATGCATATTTCAAGCCCTTGCGGGTCTGGATGGTATGCACATACCGGTAGATGTAGTCTCCGTCCGGGTTCACTATCACGGTATCGAGACGCACCTTCGATGAATCGATAGGCACCTTGACAAGCCTGTTGAAGACGTCCCCGCTGGAAGCCACCTTCCTCTCATTCCGGGTCTTCATCCTTTCCCTGGTGTAATGCTCGATGGCCTGCTGTGCATTGACGTCGTAACGGCTGATGAAATCCTCATAGGACACATCTGTAGAATCCGTCTTGAGAGCATACAGATCCGGAATATTCCTCTCGATGAACCTTTCGAGGAGGAAGCGGTTTACAAAGAGAGTGGTATCGGAGACGATGCCGGAAAGGAAGTTCTCATATCTCTGATAGCCCTTCAGCTGCTTTCCCCTGAATGTCTCTCCGGTGACATAGACAGGAAGAAGATCCGTGGTGTCATTCAGATTGTCCCCCTCGAGGGTTAGTTCCGGGACAATCCTTACCTGCCACCTGGCCGCCAGCAGTTCCTGCGGCACGAGAATATCGAAAGGCAGTTCCACCATTCCGTTCCTTTCGGCGACCTGATATCTGCGGCTGACCACCCTGGCGGCCCGGAGTTCCTCTGTCGGAACCATCTCGCCTGTCGCCGAATCCAGAACGGCATTCATCAAAGTCGGTTCTACTGAGGTATCTTCAGCAGACTCCTCGTTGACAATCTTGTAATTCCCAGATGTATCATTCCAGGACTCTGGAGAGTCATCTCCGTCTATCCTGTTAAGTTCGACTGCATCATTGTTCTGCCTAATACGCTGAAGGCGCCGCTGCAGTCCGCATCCTTCCAGAGAAAGGAGGATGATGAATGCCATAAGGCATGGGATACGTAATCCTCGCATATCAATGTTTTCCTATAATGTTTCCCCGCAAATACTATCACTTCGACCTACAAAGTTACGTAATTTTTTGCAAGAAACACTTATTTACCACAAAAAGTCCGTATTTGACTATAATGGTTCCGCCATATACTACTTTTCAAACATTTTCTCAATTCAGCGGTGCATAAAAATACGGGCGGCAACCGCATAAAAAGCAGCTGTCGCCCGTGAAAATCCAATGCAGGACAGGTCATCTTGTACCGGTTTCATCCTCAAGATGTTTCTTCGCATACTCCAGGTCCACGGTGAAAACCTTCTTTCTGGACGAAGGAGCCTCGAACATCGCATCGTCGAAAATCTTCTCGCAGATGGAACGAAGTCCCCTCGCCCCAAGTTTGTTTTTGATTGCCGTATCGACAATGAGCTCCTTGACGCCATCCTCGATTATGAGTTTCATCCCGTCCAACTCGAAACTCTTCTCATACTGCTTGAGAAGGGCGTTCTTCGGTTCGGTCAGAATCCTGAGCAGACTCGCCCTGTCAAGATGGTCAAGATAAGTCACAATCGGAAGCCTTCCGATAATCTCAGGAATCAGTCCGTATGCCCTGAGATCCTCGGAAGATACATATTTGAGGAGATTCTCCCTGTCAATCCTGCTGCGCTCATTGGAGCCGAAGCCGATCACCTGGGTATTGAGTCTCTGGGCTATCCTGGACTCGATTCCCTCGAATGCTCCGCCGCATATGAAGAGAATGTTCTGGGTGTTCACGTGGATGAACTCCTGCTCAGGATGCTTCCTTCCTCCCTGTGGAGGGACATTTACGACGCTGCCCTCGAGAAGCTTGAGCAAGGCCTGCTGTACGCCTTCCCCGGACACGTCGCGGGTGATGGACGGGTTGTCTCCCTTCCTCGCGATCTTGTCGATCTCGTCAATGAAGACTATGCCCCTCTCGGCCTTCTGGAGATTATAGTCAGCCTCCTGCAGAAGTCTTGAAAGAAGGCTCTCCACATCCTCTCCCACATAGCCGGCCTGAGTCAGCACCGTAGCGTCAACTATCGTGAACGGAACGTCGAGAAGCTTGGCTATCGACTTGGCCAACAATGTCTTGCCGGTACCCGTCGGACCTACGAGGAGAATATTGGACTTCTCCAGCTCGATCCCGTCGTCCGGCTTGTCCACGAGATTGTGGTTGATTCTCTTGTAATGATTGTAGACAGCCACGGACAGAAGCTTCTTCGCCCTGTCCTGCCCGATCACGTACTGGTCGAGGAACTCCTTGATTTCCTTTGGCTTCTTCAGCTTTGAGATCGGGCCCTCAGCCGGCTCATACGTCTGCTGGGCAGACTTCAGATAGTCAGCCGCATTGATTATGCAGTCACTGCAGATATGGGCGTCCTGAAGTCCGCTGAAAAGAAACGGGACCTGGCTTTCCGGCCTTCCGCAGAACATGCAGCAAGGTTCATTCCTGTTGTTCTTCTTTGCCACTATTTCTTACCTTTCAATATTTCATCCACCATTCCATACTCTTTAGCCTCGGCCGCAGTCATCCAGAAATCCCTGTCGCCGTCAGCGAAGACTTTCTCGTACGGCTGTCCGGAATGCTCCGAAATGATATTGTATAGCTCGGTCCTTGTCTTCTCGATTTCGTGTGCGGCAATGAGAATGTCGGAAGCCTGTCCCTGGGCCCCGCCGAGAGGCTGATGAATCAGAACGCGGCTGTGCTGCAGTGCTGAACGCTTGCCCCTGGCTCCTGCGCAGAGGAGGACCGAACCCATCGAGGCAGCCATGCCGGTGCAGATCGTAGCCACGTCCGGCTCGATTATCTGCATCGTGTCATAGATTGCAAGGCCAGAAGAAACCTGGCCTCCGGGAGTATTCAGATAGAGGGAGATGTCAGCATTGGCATCGGCTGAGGCCAGGAAAAGCAGCTGGGCAACTATGATGTTGGCCACGTCATCGTCAATCGGCACACCGAGGAAGATGATTCTGTCCATCATCAGCCTGCTGAACACGTCCATCGAGGCTACATTGAGCTTCCTCTCCTCGATAATCGTAGGATTGATGTACGAATCAACCGCCGAATGATAACGATGAAGGGTCATGGAACTGATTCCACGACCCATATTCGCAAATTTATCAAATTCGCTTCTCATATTGAAGTATCTGATATGTACAGTTGACTGCGACGATATTAAAGCTCGCGGAACTTCTCGACAGAAACGGTCTTCTTCCTGAGGGCGACAACACCCTTAACAGCCTCGATAACCTTCTGGTTCTCAACGTTCTCGATAATTCTGCGGCTGGTATTCTCGTCCTTCATCACGCGCTCTGCGCTCTCGGCGAGAATCGTATCCGGAACGTTGCCCATTCCGTACTGTGCATACTGGTATGCAACGTAGGCCTTTGCAGCCTCCTCGACCTCCTCCTTCTTTATATCGAGGGAGAACTTCTCCATAAGATAGCTCCTCACGAGCTGCCAGCGGTAATCCTCGAAGAATGCAGGTGCCTCCTTCTCGATCTCCTCCATGGTGAACTTGCCCTCATTGATACTGAGCAGCCACCTCTTCATGAACTCCTCCGGTACCTTGACATCGGCCTTCTTCATGAGATAGTCCCTGATGTCCTTTGAGAGCCTGTAGTCTGACTCCTGCTTGTAGTTCTCCACGAGACGCTCCTCAACGGCCTTGTCGAACTCCTCTGAATTGTGAACCTTGTCCTCTCCGAAGATCTTGTCGTAGTTCTCCTGGTTCTCCTCTGCAGGGGCGAAGGTCTTGACCTCCTTTACGGTAACGTGGAACTCAGGCGCGATGCCTGCAAGCTCCTCTTTCTTCACCTTGAGCATGTATGCCCTGTCGGTCTCGTCCGTGAAAGCCTCATTGACATTGACATCGAACTGGTCGCCGACCTTTGCTCCGGCAAACTTGGCCTTTGCGTCGCCGGCCACATTCCTGACAGCCACATAGGCGCCCTCGACATTCCTGCCCTCCTGGGAGAAATCAACGATCACGAAATCCTCCTCGCCTGCGGTCTCCGCGTCAACGAGAGAGCCGAACTGGCGGAGAAGATTGTCCTTCATCTCCTTCTTTGCGATGTCGCTCACTTCGATGTTGTAGTAAGTGATCTTGTCGTCCTTGCCGAGTTCGAAGTTCACCTCTGACGCTGTCGCAATGTCGAACCTGAATGTGAAGTCATTGCCGGACTTCCACTCGAGTTCGGCCTGGTCTGCGCTCGGAAGAGGCTCGCCCACCATCTTGATGTTGTTGTCCTTGATGAAGCCGTTGATGGCGTCGGAGAGAATCCTGTTGACAGAGTCCACCAGAACCCTTTCGCCATATACCTTCTGTATCAATGACATAGGTACCATTCCCTTCCTGAAGCCCTTGAACTCCGCAGTCCTCCTGCACTTGTTGAGTTCCTTCTTCTCATTTTCAGCGTAATCAGCGTGAGCTACTTCGATAGTCAGCTGGAGATTGAGATCGTCAATCTGGTTCTTTACAATATTCATTTGCTATAGTAATTTTTATATTTTTACCGTTCAAACTGCAGATTATTTCCGGCACCTCCGGGCACAGTCCGCAAAAAGTCTGCAAATTTAATCATTTTCATTGGAAATATCAACGGTCTGCCCCTCCTATCGTCCCTCCGGGCTAAGGATTGTTCTTGGGATACTCGACCCTCTCGTGGTAAATCTGTGCAAGATAGGACTTGAGCACGGATTTGATCCTGGTCAGGTCCTTCAGGGAAATGTCGGAGTCGTCCAGCTGGCCGGCATTGATCTTGGCCGAGACTATATCCTCGACGAACTTGTCGAACGTCTCCTTCGAGTTGTCCTTCAATGTTCTCGAGGCGGCCTCGAGAGTATCGCATATCATCACTATCGTCTGCTCCTTGGTCCATGGCTTACGGCCGTCATAGAAGAATGCCGCGGAATCATCCGGGTCCCCGCCCTGCTCCTTGAACTTGTTGTAGAAATATGCGGTACTGCTGGTCCCGTGATGGGTCAGGATGAAATCTGAAACCACCTCAGGCAGATTATACCTGGATGCCAGGGCCATTCCGTCCTTCACGTGGCGGATGATCATGGTCGCGCTCTCCTTAGGGGAAAGCCCCTGGTGATAGTCGGTGCCGAGGCTCTCGTTCTCGACGAAGCACAGAGGATTCTCGGTCTTGCCGATGTCGTGATAAAGGGCTCCAGCCCTGACCAGCAGCACATTGGCATCAATGCTGCGGGCAGCGGCATCAGCCAGGTTCATCACCTGGAGGCTGTGCTGGAATGTCCCCGGGGCCTTCTGGGCCAGGATCCTCAGCAGCTTGTTGTTGGTGTCTGCCAGTTCGAGAAGCCTGGAGTTGGATACCAGCCCGAAAATCTTCTCGAAGAGATAGATGAAAGGATATCCTGCCACAGACAGTATCGAGCCGATGAACAGATATGCCATCAGGGTGTAGTCGGAGAATGCCGAGCCGTCATTGATCAGCCTGAATCCGACAAAGGTCAGCAGCAGGGCGAAGAATACTATCAGGGCAGTGACAAACTGACGCCAGCCCCTGTTGTAGAACTGGAACACGTACATCGTGATGACACCGGCCACGAGATAGAGCACGAAAAGTTCGATGCCGTTATGTGCGAAAATCAGAAGCGGAAGCAGGGAGAGCACATAAACCGGCAGCACAACCCTCTTCTTGAAGAATGCCAGCAGGAACAGTGCCTCCAGGGAAAACGGCGTCATATAGAGGAGTGACGGGTCCGCCGCATCCACGCTCACCGATGCGAAAGCGGCCAGCAGGAAGATGAACAGAAGATAGACAAATCTGTTCATTTCGCTGAAAATCGCCGGATTGGTGTAGAATATCGACAGGAAGAGAATCAATATCAGGGCAAGGGCGATGAGAGCATTTCCCGTCCACAGCAATGCCCTCGGCCCATCGTATCCGAGGCTGGCCTCATATTCCGCCTTGTACGAATCCAGCATCTGGGCAATCTCGGCAGTGACTATCTCCCCCTTGGTCACAATCAGCTGTCCTGCATTGACATAGCCTCTTGTAGGAGATATGAAGTCAACAGACTCGGCGTGCACCAGATCCGTGGTTTCCTTGTCATAGATGAGGTTGGGCGCAAAGATGTCGAATACTCCGGAAGCCGTGAGGAGAGAATCGACAGGTCTGCCCGGAAACTCCCTCTTCACCCTAGACAGCACGGCAGCCTTCGCTCCCGACAATGTATATATGTCGGTAGCGGGACATTTCACCGCCCTCTTGTCCTTCTGTATGAAGATCACGGGGTTTACAGAGGACAGATTCTCCTCTGAAGCCGAGGCCTCGTCGGCCATGACTCCCTTGTCATAGACATCCAGGATGGCCTCCTGCACGGATGACCATAGAGCCGGATTGTCTGAAATCCGAAGACCTGAAAAGTCCTCGATGATCTTCAGCAGCACATCCTCCGATAGCCTGTAGCACGGAACGACCCTGGAGCCGGCCGCATCCTTCTCGGCCTGAAGCTGCTCAGGAGTCTTCAGAATAGGGAATTCAATCTCCGAAATCAGGGTCTCGTAAGTCCACGGCGAACCCTTCTTGTAGTCATAGTTGAACTTGCCCGTCTTAGGCATTATCGCCACGAGCAAGACGAAAAGAATCAGAAGACAAAGATAAATCTTCGGATTCCTGGGTATCCCGGTTTTTGCCATAATCCAGATATTTCCTCCCGGGAAAGGGCAGAACTATTCCTTGTGGAAAGGACTGCCCGCCTCCCTGGCTATGAAACTATAGGTCAATTTATCCGTAAGCCTCGGGAAAAGCCTGTGAGCCAGGACTGTAACCTTGCCGAGACCGGTCAATATCATTTCGGACCTGCGCTTGCGCAGACCCTTTGCAAGATACTCTGCACACTCCTCGGCGGACATCAGCTTGCCTTCGTCGAGCGGAGTCTCACCCTGTGCCGAGCCGTCAGCCACCAGTGCTGCGTTCCTGACATTGGAGGAGGTGTAGCCAGGGGCAAACACCATGACGTGAAGTCCGTCATAGAGATGCTCGATACGGATCGTGTCGAGGAATCCCCTGATCGCATATTTGGACGAAGAGTAGCCCGTCCTGGCAGGCAGGGCGGAATAGCCGGCGATGGAAATGACTCCGACCACCGAGCCCTTCGTCTCCAGAAGATAAGGAAGCGCATATTTGGTGCAGTTCACAGTGCCCCAGAAATTGACATCCATCAGCCTGTGTATCACCTTGAGGTCCAGGTCCTTGAACATAGCCCTCATGGAAATGCCGGCATTGTTCACGAGAATGTCGATGCGGCCGAACTTCTCCACTGTCTTCTCGATCAGATTGCGGCAGTCGTCCTCCACCGAGACATCAGTCTTTACACAGAGAACATGATCCGGATCAGGGTTCACTGAAGGGGCCTCAGCCTCAAGCACATCGAGATGCCTGGCGGCCATCACCACCTTCGCCCCGCAGCTTCCGAATAATCTGGCAGAAGCCAACCCGATTCCCGAGCTGGCTCCTGTTATGATTATTACCTTATCCTTGAAATATTTCTTGTCCATAGGATATGCTCCGAAGGATTATTCCACAGTCATCGCGGCGATGTCATCTCCGTCGTAAGCGCCGGCATCGAGCTTGGCCTTGATTTCCTTGAAGGCATTGAGTGTGTACTCGACATCCTCCATTGTATGGGAAGCGGTGCTGACAATGCGGAAAATGACCATTCCCTTAGGAATGACAGGGTAGATGACCATGGAGCAGAAGATGCGGTAGTTCTCGCGGAGATCCTTGGCCATCTTGGTAGCCTGGGCCACGCCGCCCTTGATGTGTACAGGTGTAACGCATGCCTCTGCCTCTCCGATGTCGAATCCCTCCTTCCTGAAGCCGTCCTGGATGGCTTTGGTGATCTGCCAGCATTTCTTCCTGAGCTCGTCTCCTTCCGGGGACATGATGATTTCCAGACGCTTTGTATTGCCGATCACGAGCGGCATAGGCTGCGACTTGGCATACATCTGGGAGCGCATATTGGCCCTGAGATAATTGATGATCTTGTGAGGACCTGCCACAAAACCTCCGATAGATGCCATCGACTTGGCGAAAGCTCCGATGTAGATGTCGATGTCATCCATGCATCCGAGAGCCTCTGATGTACCGCGGCCATGCTCTCCGAGGAGACCGAAGCCGTGAGCGTCGTCGATCATTATGCGGAAGCTGTATTTCTTCTTGAGAGCAGCGATCTTGTCGAGCTTTCCGAGAGCTCCGGTCATTCCATATACGCCCTCTGTGATGAGGAGAACTCCGCCTCCGTTGGCATCAGCCTCGGCGCAGGCCTTGGCGAGAACCTTCTCGCAATCCTCAATGTTGTTGTGGCGATATTTGTACTTGCTGCCGAGATGGAGACGGATACCGTCAAGCAGACATGCGTGGCACTCGGCATCATAGACAATGACATCGTGACGTGAAGTCAGGGCGTCGATAGTGGACACGATTCCCTGGTATCCGAAGTTGTAGAGGAAAGCGTCCTCCTTCTTCTCGAACTCGGCGAACATCTTCTCGAGCTTCTCGTGATATCTGGTATTTCCGGAAAGCATCCTGGCTCCCATCGGATAGGCCAGGCCCCACTGTGCGGCAGCCTCGGCGTCAGCCTTGCGCACCTCAGGATGGTTTGCGAGTCCGAGATAATTGTTGAGACTCCAGTTGAGAACTTCCTTGCCGTTGAAAATCATGTGAGGGCCGAGTTCTCCTTCGAGACGAGGGTACATATAGTAGCCGTAGGCCTTGTCAAAATACTGTCCGATAGGACCGCCCGAATCTCTCTCGATTCTGTCAAAAATGTCTAACATATTGGTTTGAATTTTAGATTGTCTTCGTAATTTCTTTTATGCGTCGATATTGGCGTAGTGCGCATTCTCCTCGATGAATCTGCGTCTCGGCGGCACATCGTCGCCCATGAGCATGGAGAACGTCCTCTCCGCCTCTGCAGCATTCTCGATGGTGATTCTGCGGAGTCTCCTGCGGTCCGGGTCCATGGTGGTATCCCAGAGCTGCTGGTCGCTCATCTCACCGAGACCTTTGTAACGCTGCACGGTGACGCCCTTGTCGGTACCCTTGCCCAGCTGGGCTGTAGCCTCGTTCCTCTGCTCCTCGGTCCAGCAGTAAATCTCCTCCTTGCCCTTCTTCACGAGGTAGAGCGGCGGAGTGGCGAGATATACGTAACCGTTGCGGATAAGGTCCAGCATATACCTGAAGAAGAATGTAAGAATCAATGTTGCAATGTGGCTTCCGTCCACATCGGCATCGGTCATTATTATGACCTTGTGGTATCTGAGCTTGCTGAGATCCATCCTCTTCTCCCCGGTCTCGTCCTCCTTGGCCACGGTCACGCCGAGAGCCGTGTAGATGTTGCGTATCTCCTCGCTGTCGAAAGCCCTGTTCTCGGCCGCCTTCTCCACGTTGAGAATCTTTCCCCTCAGCGGAAGAATCGCCTGGATTCTCCTGTTGCGGCCCTGCTTGGCTGTACCGCCTGCGGAATCTCCCTCGACCAGGAAGAGCTCGCATTTCTCCGGGTCCCTCTCGGAGCAGTCAGCCAGCTTGCCCGGCATTCCGGCCCCCGACATCACGGTCTTGCGCTGAACCATCTCACGGGCCTTCCTGGCCGCAGTCCTGGCGGTAGCCGCCAGAATGACCTTCTCTATGATGATCTTGGCAAATTTAGGATTCTCCTCGAGATACTGGTCCATGGCTGCGGAAGTAGCCTGCGAAACCACCGAGGTCACCTCGCTGTTTCCGAGCTTGGTCTTTGTCTGCCCCTCGAACTGAGGCTCGGCCACCTTCACGGAAACCACAGCGGTAAGTCCCTCGCGGAAGTCCTCCTGAGAGAGCTCGACCTTCACCTTCTCGAGAAGCTTGTTCCTGTCGGCATAGTTCCTCAGGGATCTCGAAAGACCCATCTTGAAACCCTGGAGATGGGTTCCTCCCTCAATCGTATGGATATTGTTGACGTAGGAAAGAATGGTCTCCTTGTAGCCGGTATTGTACTGGAGGGCAATGTCGATAGGAATTATCTTGTCCGAAGTCACGCAGACAGGCTCCGGAATGAGTTCCTCCGCATTGGCGTCAAGGTACTGGATGAACTCCTTGAGGCCGGCCTCGGAATAGAACTCCGCCGACTTGTAGATCTTGTTGCCGGTAGGGACATAGTTGTCGTTGGCGTCAGTCACGAACTCGTCCACAAGAGTCCTCATGTCGGTGAGGGTGATGTGGATACCCTTGTTCAGGAATGCAAGCTCGCGCATCCTGCTGGCCAGAGTGTCGTAGTCATATACAGTGGATGTCGTGAAAATCTCGGGATCCGGATGGAAAGTGACCGTGGTACCCGTGTCATGGCACTCGCCCACTACCTCGACCGGGCCGAGCGGCTTGCCCTTGGAATACTCCTGACGGAATACCTTGCCCTCCCTGTGAACCTCGGCCACGAGCTTGTCGGACAATGCGTTCACGCATGATACTCCGACTCCGTGGAGACCTCCTGAAACCTTGTAGCTGTCCTTGTTGAACTTACCTCCGGCGTGAAGCACAGTGAGAACGACCTCAAGGGCGGACCTGTGCTCCTTCGGGTGCATATCGGTAGGGATGCCTCGTCCGTTGTCCTGGACGCGGATGGAATTGTCTTCAGTGATAGTAACCTCGATGTGGTCGCAGAAGCCGGCCATAGCCTCGTCAATACTATTGTCGACCACCTCATAGACAAGGTGATGCAATCCCCTCACCCCAACATCTCCAATGTACATTGACGGCCTTTTCCTGACAGCCTCCAATCCCTCGAGGACCTGAATACTGCCGGCGGAATACTGCTCCTCGGCCTCGCGCATCTTTTCGTTTTCTTCCATTTGACTTATTTTTTCATTGTCTCTTACTTGGATGTCCGGACGGATACCGATGACGGAACCGTACAGAAACATGTCCCGTTCCGCAATGCGCAGAACAGGACACAAATTTAGCCATTTTCAATGAAAATTCAAAATGCGGACTATTGCTTTCCGCAGAGATATCTCAGCCAGAATGCCCGGTTCTCCTCGATGAAATGAGTGCCCTGATAGCCGCGGTAGCCATGCATTCCGTCAGGATAGATCATGAACTCGAACTTCTTGCCCTGCTTCTGAAGCTCGTCGATCAGCTGAAGGGTATTCTGGAAATGAACATTGTCGTCACCGGTGCCGTGAGTGAGCTTGAGCATGACAGGCTCGATGCCTTCCGTGAACTCGTTCTTCACCGGATAGGAGGAGACGTGGTTGATCACGCGGGAGTCCCTGTATCCGTCCGGATTTGTCTGCGGGGTCTCCATGAACCTTTCGGTGTAGTGACTGTCGTACAGGGCCCAGTCGTACACTCCGCCTCCGGCAATGCCGTAATGGAAATAATCGGAAGCCGTGAAGAGGAGCATTGCAGTCATAGTGCCTCCGAAGGAGAAGCCCTCCACGCCGATTTTGTCAGCCTGGACATAAGGCAGGGACTGAAGCCATTTGGCCCATTCCACGAAGTCCCTGATTTCCAATGTATTGAGATGGCAATAAGTCTCATCGAGACCGGCCCTTCCGCTATGTCCGCCGGCCCTGCAGTCCGCAACTACCTGTATGATGCCGTTCTCGGACCACCACTGGTTGTATGGGGAAGGAGTAATCCATCTTTCATTGACCTGTGGGGCATCAGGACCGCCGTAGATGTCCACATGGACCGGATATTTCCGGGAAGGGTCGAAATCCTTCGGGTAAGTGATGGCGGCTGGCAGCCTGTGTCCGTCCACCTCTATGTGCACGAGCTGAGGGAGGGCGTAAGCGGATGCATCATAATCCGGGCCCTGCATATCCGCCACCTTGAACGCAGATGCGGCCGGCCTGTAACCGTACCTGATTCCCTTGCGGGCGCCGGAGCTGATGAGTTTGCGGGCTTTCCAGGCCTGGGATGCCGAAGCGGTCTCATATCCCCAGATCTGGGTAGGAGTCGTATAGTTGGAGAGATATGCGATGAAATATTTCCCGTCCGGAGAGAACTTCACGGTGGAAACATTCATCGAAGTATCGGTCAGGGCAGTCACGACTCCCTGGTTGTCAACCTTGTAGAGAGCCTTGCGCACCCTGGAGTCCCTGGAAGCGGTGAAATACACCTCGCCCTTGTCCTCACGGATGAGATTGACCCTCCAGTTCGGGCCGTCGGTGAGCCGTTTGAGCGTCTTGCCGTCGTATGAAAGATAATAAATCTGCTGCCAGCCGGTCTCGAAGCTGCGGGCCATGTAGAGGCCGTCCCTGGAGAAGAGCATACCGTCGATCCAGTCCAGCCAGGTCTTGTACTCTTCGTGGTAAATATGCTTCCTGGACCCGTCAGAGGCGGAAACGCTGTAAAGGTCCAGGGTATTCTGGATTCTGGGTTCACGGGCAATGAAGAATTCCCTGCTGTCCGCTCCCCAGAAAGGAATGCCGAAATACTGGTCCTCATTCTCGTCGAAATCAGCCCAGACAATGCCGGCGCCGGGCCTGTCCAGATCGGCTATTCCGATGCGTACCTTAGGGTTAGGCTCCCCGGCCTTCGGATACCTGGTCTGATGAAGCTTGCCGTCCTGTCCGAATGGGGAATAAATAGGGAACATCGGCACCTTCGTATTGTCGTAACGGTAGAAGCCGATTTTTCTGGAATCCGGGGACCACCAGAAGGAACGGTAATTCGCAGGCCTGCCGAACACCTCCTCGAAATAAACCCAGGAGGAATAGCCGTTGAGAATGAGCTCTGAGCCATCAAATGTGAGCCTGGTCTCCTTTTCCGTAGCTATGTCGATGACATACAGGTCATTGCCCCTGTTGAATGCCAGCATCGACGAGTCCGGGGAGAATGTGAGGTTGACCGCTCCTTCCGGCTTCAGCGGAAAATCACGGAACTTCTCAGGAGACTTGACTCCCTTCTCGACCGCATGCGAAGGGAATGCGACCAGGAATGCCTCGTCATCAGTGTAGCTGCCGTCGTAGGAGAATACGGCCTCGTCTGAGGACACCCATTTGCAAAAATAAGGCAGGCGGTTGAATTCCTGCGCTCCGGACAGCGCCTCGGATACCGTCAGGGCGGCTGCAGCTGTCACCATCAGAATCAAATGCTTCTTCATCATATAAAATATTCATCCTTGAAATTAACCAGATATACTTTTTCCACAGCCCTGGTGATGGCCGTGTAGAGCCATTTGTAATCATCGACACCGAATTCCTCCTGCCAGAGAGGATTGTCGATGAAGACACATTTCCATTGTCCTCCCTGCGACTTGTGGCAGGTTATGGCATTGGCATATTTGAGCTGGAGGGCATTGTAGAACGGGTCAGCCTTGACCGCGTCATATCTCTTCTTCTTGGTGGAGAGACTCTGATAATCCTCCATGACTCCCTGATACAGAGCATTCTGCTGCTCCCAGGTCAATGATGCCGACTCCGAATCCAGTGTATCGAGACAGACCTTCGCCTCAATCTCCAGATCATCGTAATCCGGGAAACAAAGCCTCGCATCCGCGAAATGCAGGCCGAACCTTTCCTCATAATGTCCGATTCCGACAAGCTCCGCAATGTCGCCATTGGCAATGTAGTCGAGTTTTTCAATCCCTTCCGTGAAATGATAGCAGTTCTTGACCACCATCAGCCTGTCCCCCCTCACGAGCCTTTCCTCCTTGTACTGGACCGCTCCCCTTATGCCTGCATTGTACCTGTTGGCCCTCTTGTTGGACCTGCAGAGCACGATGGTCTCATCTTCCCCGTAGCGGTCGAACGCATCCGACAATGCCTCCAGGAGTTCCCCTCCGCCGATTCTCTCCACATCAGCGAAACCATCGGCCGAAAGTTCCAGCGTATCGGTGGGGAAAAGACCGCCTCCGGATGCATAGTCCTCGGCAATCACGGTACGCAGCATCGTGGCATTGTACAATATCCCCGACTCGGCCCCCTGCCTGACAACGGTGGTAAGCTCCGAGAAGCATACTCCCCCGAAACGGCTCATGTAGTCCTCGGAAAGAGCCGGACTGTATTCGTGGCCGACCGGCGGAAGCTGTGCCGCATCCCCTATCATCAGCAGCCTGCATCCGGCCCCGTTGCGCACGAACGAAATGAGGTCATCCAGCAAGTTACCGCTGCCGAATGCCGCCGAAGACTGCCTCTCACCTCCATCCAGGCCGATGAGCGAGACCTCATCCACCACAAAAAGGGTATCCTTGGCCTTGTTCGGAAAAAGATTGAACTGTCCGAAGCCGTCGTCGCCCACGGAACGCTGCCTGTATATATGCTTGTGGATGGTATAGGCCGGCTTTCCGGCATATTGCGAAAGCACTTTCGCTGCCCTGCCGGTAGGGGCCAGCAGCACTGTCGGGACCTGGAAATCAGCCAATGCGGAAATCACCGAAGCCACTACCGTCGTCTTTCCTGTGCCTGCATACCCGTTCACCACCATTATGTCCCCGTCATCCCAGGTCAGGAACGAGGCGATGTCGCGCAACAGCCTGTCCTGGCATTCCGTGGCTTCGTACCTGAATGCCTTCCTGAACCTTTCGTATAAGAAATCCGAGCTGCCCATATCCATTCAAATCATGCTGTAAACCAATCACTTGTTGCGGTGAAAAGCCATCATCATCACCGCAAGCATAGGATAAATCTCGATTCGGCCGATGAACATGTCGATGCAGAAGATGATCTTGGACATGACAGGTGCGCTGTTGTAATTGCCGAAGGTGCCCAGATCTCCGATTGCAGGCCCCACATTGCTCAGACAGGAAACCGTGGCATACAGCGCATTGGAGTCGTGAAGCCCGAAGAGTGTATTGAGGCCGGTGGAAAGGCAGAGTATAATGAAGTAGATGCAGATGAAAAGTATATGCGGATAAGCCTCGTCCATCTTGAGATAATGATTGTTGATTCGTATCTGATTGATGGAAGTAGGATGGAGAACATGCTTGACCTGATGTCCCAATGCCTTGAATGTCAGATATATCCTGTCCGCCTTGATACCTCCGGTAGTGGACCCGGCCATTCCGCACTGGAGAGAAATGATGAGCATCAGAGTGTTGACGAAGGCCGGCCAGGCATTGTTGTCCCCGATGGCGAATCCGGTGGTGGTGATGAAGGTCAAGGTATGGAAGAATCCGCTCATGAGCGAATCGCCAAGACTTATTCCGCTGTCATTCAGCCTCAATGAAAACGACATGATCAGCGACACTGCCACCACCATGCAGACATAATACCGGAACACAGGATTGTTCAGCGGCTTCAGACTCCTCGTGACGACAGCCATGAAGAGGGTTCCGAAATGCACGGAGGCGAGGAACATGAACACGATGGTGACCACATTTATGAGGTTGGAGTCGTATGAGGCAATGGAGAGGTTCCTGGTGCTGAAGCCGCCTGTGGCGCAGACGCTGAAGGCATGGTTTATGGCGTCAAAAGCCGGCATTCCCGCTATCCAATAGGACAGGAACGACAGCAGAACCAGACAGCAATACACTGAAGTATAGATGATTACTGTCTTGTTGGCCCTTGACCTGTAGCCCTCCCGGGAAAGGGATGAAAGCTCCAGATTGGTGAGCCTGAGCCTGACCGGGCTGGACGAAGGAATGATCAGAAGCAGGAAGACCACTACTCCGAGACCGCCGATGAAATGGGTGGAAGAACGCCAGAAAAGCAGGCTGTCCGGCAGGGCCTCCACCTCCTCGAGTATGGTCGCTCCCGTCGTCGTATAGCCGGAAACCGACTCGAAAAGCGAATTGACAACGGTGAACGGACCTCCCCACAGAAGGTAAGGCAGCATCCCGAAAATGAATGACAGCGACCAGGACAGCACGATTATCATGTATCCGTCCTTCAGGCTGATCCGCTCGGTACTGCGGACGAAGATGAAGGGGAATACGCCTACCGTGAAAGTGATGACGAAGCTGATCATCAGTGCGGCCAGGGCACTGTCATTGCCCCTTGACATTGAGACGATCATGGACAGGAACATGAAGAACGCGCTGGTCAGGAGCGCGAACCCCACATTTCTCGATATGACCTTCAGATTCATCAGCTTCGACTTTATCCCGAGGTTATTGTTTCCGGTCGGTCCGCACTTCCGCGGATGCGGCCTTTACTGCGGCCTTCTGCTCCGCAAGGCTGGTCCTCAGGGCCTTGTTCCTCTTCCGGAGCTGCTGGTTCTCCCCCGCCATCTCCCTGATGGACCGGTTCAGCTCCCCAAGGGCGTCGTCACCCTCGAAATGGCAGGTGTACTTGGCTCCGGTGGACCTGTAGTTCTCCAGTCCGGTCAGCATCCGGTTGAGAGGGTTGACATAATATACTATGAGGAAGAACATCAGGAGCAGCACCATGAGCAGGCCGACAGCCACGGCGACGGCTCCGGGGATGATGCTTCTGTAGAATCCCCTCTCGAATGTGGCGGAATTCTTCCTGAGCTCATTGTAGATGGCATCGTTGAGAACGTATATGTCAGAACGGAGCCTGGCATACTTCGGCTGAAGCCTGTCGAAATACCAGGTCCTGGCTTCACTGAAATCCTTGAGCAATGTCTCCGGAAGCTCCAGCGACGTGAGCATGAATGCCGAATATGAATAAAGCACGGAATCGGCGAGCGGCATCATCTTTTCCGAGGTGAGAGAGGCCCTGAGGCTGTCGCAATGAGCCAGGAACTCCTCCTGCCTGAGCTCCGGAAGCCTTCCGGACGACTTGTCCCCGATTACCGCCAATATCGCAAGATTGTAGGCATTGCTCGCATTGGCGAGACGCTGGGAGGCATTGATGCTTCCGATGTTAGCCGCAATGAGGTCGGACACATAGTTGCTCATCCTGCTGTACTCCATTATCGAAATGAAGCTTGAGACCAGGAGGATGACGGCAATCGAGCTCAGGCTCAGGACGAGTTTCATCTTGAGAGTGAGCTTGAAGTTTCTTATGAAGGCACGCAATCTACGCATCTTTTCCGAATTGAACCACGAATATACGAAACAGTTTTCGATTTGCAATGCCGGCCGCCCCTTTTCATCCTCTGCCGGCATAAACCTGCGGTTTCATGTTCAAAATAGCCGGATATATTTGCATTTATGGATAAAAATGTTTTAATTAGAGAAAAATTACACTATTTCTTAAAACCTAATACTTTTTGAATATGGTAAGATATTCAGTAATGTGGAAGTTCAAGCCATCAGATGGCAGGACTCCGAAAGAGACGGCGGAAGATGTCAAGGAAAGGTACGAGTCCCTCAAGGGACTGATTCCGGGATTGATCGACATTGAGGTAGGTGTCAACCGCAATGACTCGGCCACCACCTATGATGCGATAATGATTGCTGATTTCGAGAGCTGGAAGGCGCTTGCCGACTACAAGGCCGACACAATGAGGGAGAATGTCAGAGAGTATGCGGACAGACTGGCTGAAAGCCGGGTAAGAGTGGAATACGAAAGATAATTCTGCCTGTACCAAGGATTTATACAGGCAACACAATATCATCAGGCACGGATTTGGCAGCGATTCCCTTCAACCAAATCCATTGCGCTATGATACGGAAACTTTACTCCAGAATCGCGGTGACGGGCATATTGTCGGTCGCCGCTTCTTTGTTGTGCCTGAATGAAAGCCAGGCATGCACAGGCATATCGTTCACCGCCGCGGACGGTTCCATTGCAGCGGCCAGGTCCATCGAATGGGCCTCGGAAAGGCTCGACAGCAGATACGTCGTTGTTCCGCGCGGCCATTCTTTCACATCACTGGCCCCGGAAGGCAATGCAGGAATGACATTCACTGCAAGATACGGTTTCGCGGGCGTCAGGGTGATGTCCGACGACCTTGTAGTGGAGGGCCTTAATGAAAAAGGACTCAGCGCCGGACTTTTCTTCTTCCCCGGATACGGCTCCTACGAAGATTTCGACCCATGTCTCAAATCCACCACTCTCTGTGATTTTCAGGTAGTTGCATGGGCACTCTCATCATTCTCGACTGTCGGTGAGGTCATCGAAGCCCTGCCGAAGCTGCACATTGTCGGCCTCGACAGGAATGTCGGAGCCGTCCACTGGAGGTTCGCCGACAGAAGCGGCAGGCAGGTGGTTCTGGAAATCGTGGACGGCAAGCCTCATTTCCACGAGAATGAAATCGGTGTCCTGACCAACGCTCCGGGCTTCGAATGGCATCTGACAAATCTCGGGAATTATGTCAATCTCAAACAGGGCAATGCCGGAGAAAATATCTGGAAGCCGGAAAAGTTCCGCGTCAATGCCCTCAGCGGCGGCTCAGGGATGCTCGGCCTGCCGGGTGACCCGACCTCCCCTTCCAGATTCGTCCGTGTCGCCGTATACAAGATGACAGCTCCAACCCCACAGAATGGCAAAGCCGCTGTCCTCCAATCCTTCAAGATTCTCGAATCATTGGTGATACCAATCGGGATTGTGCAGAGCGAGAATGCCTCCATGACCGCCACAGACACTGACGGGAAAACCCGGGACGGAATGCTGACCTCGACCCAGTTCACCACCGCCAGCGACCTGACCTCCCTGAAATTCTACTACAGGACAATGGACAACTCCCGAATCCGCTGCATCGACCTGGCCGACATCAATTTCGCCAAAGTGAAATACCGCAGCGTTCCCCTGGACCGAACCGGCGAGGAATTCGAGATGATCCGGATGTAAATATACCCACCGGTTTGCCAGCGGACATGAGTGACAGACTGCAAATACTGAAAACGGGATGGCAGAACCGCCATCCCGTCATCATTTCTATTCCGGCTTATATGAATCCTTAAGCACCGTTGTCCTGTTGAACACAGGATGTTCCGGAGTGCTGTCCGGATCCTTGTAATAATAACCTACCCTTTCGAACTGCACGGCAATTCCCGAGTTGTCATCGAGGATGGCCGGCTCGGCATATCCCTTGCCGATGACCAGGGAATCAGGATTGAGGAAATCCTTGTAATCCTTGTCCTCAGGGATATCGCTCATATCTGCCTGGGTGAAGAGCCTGTCATAGAGACGGAGCTCAAGCTCCCTGGCGTGAGCAATTGACACCCAATGGATTGTGCCCTTGACACTTCTCCATTCCCCTCCGCCCGGACGGGTGGTCGGATCATAGGTGCATCTGAGTTCGACTACATTGCCATCGGCATCCTTGATTACCTCATTGCACTTGATGATGTAGGTGTATTTGAGACGAACCTCTCCGTCCGGCTTGAGACGGAAGAACTTCTTAGGGGCATCCTCCATAAAGTCGGCCCCGCTGATGTAGAGTTCACCGGTGAACGGAACGCTTCTCTTGGCTCCCTCAGGCTCTGCAGGGTTGAGAGGGCAGTCGAACCACTCCACCTTGCCCGGCTCCCAGTTGGTGAGGGTGACCTTGATCGGGTCCTCAACCACCATGTAGCGGTTCGAGCGGGCATTGAGGTCCTGGCGGACGCACCACTCGAGAAGCTGGATATCCATCAGCTGGTCGCGCTTGGAGACTCCTATTTTCTCGCAGAACATCTTGAGTGCCTGAGGAGTGTAGCCCCTTCTGCGCACGCCGCAGAGCGTAGGCATCCGCGGGTCATCCCAGCCGCTTACAAGCCCCTTCTGGACAAGTTCCAGAAGCTTGCGCTTACTCATCAATGTATATGTGAGGTTCAGTCTGGCAAATTCGTACTGATGTGAAGGATAGATGCCGAGAGTCTTGATGAACCAGTCATACAGAGGCCTGTGCACGTCGAACTCGAGGGTGCAGATGGAATGGGTGATGTTCTCTATGGAGTCGCACTGACCGTGGGTGTAGTCGTACATAGGATAGATGCACCACTTGTCCCCTGTCCTGTGGTGGGATGCATGTTTGATTCTGTAGAGAATCGGGTCGCGGAACATCATGTTCGGGCTGGCCATGTCGATCTTTGCGCGGAGTACCTTGGCTCCGTCCGGATACACGCCGGCCTTCATTTCTCTGAAAATGCGGAGGTTCTCCTCCACGCTCCTGTTCCTGTAAGGGCTCTCAGTTCCCGGCTTGTCCACAGTACCACGGCCTGCGCTGATTTCCTCCTGAGTCTGGTCATCGACATACGCCAGACCCTCGCAGATCATTTTCTCGGCCCATTCGTAAAGCTGGTCGAAGTAGTCGGAAGCATATTTCTCCTTGTCCCATTGGAATCCGAGCCACTGGATATCCTCCTTGATAGAGTCGACATATTCGGTATCCTCCTTGGTAGGGTTGGTGTCATCGAACCTTAGATTGGTCTTTCCGCCGTATTTCTGCGCAAGACCGAAATTCAGGCATATGCTCTTCGCATGTCCAAGATGAAGGTAACCGTTCGGCTCAGGAGGGAATCGCGTCAGAATGCTGTCCACTTTCCCGGATTTGAGGTCGGCTTCAATGATTTCCTCAAGGAAATTGAGTTTTCTTGGCTCAGCTGCCTCTTTCTTCACTTCTTCCATCTTTCGAATTCAGTTTTTTCAATACTTCCGCAGATATTGTCCGGTCAATGCAGGCCGAGGACTGCGGAATAATCCTGCCGGCATTTCAAATGCATTCCCGGCTCCGGAAAAGCCCGGGCCGGGTACATTTTGCAAACTTAAGAAAAAACATTCTAAAGTTCACATTATTTTGACAGTAAATTGTTTTGCACGGCAGTTTCCGGCCGTACCCGGAATCATTCGCCTACTCCGATTCCTCAAGGCCGAAAAGAATGATTCTCTCTATCGCCCTCTGGCATACCGGGCAGAACATCGGGCCGACATTGGACTTCATCCTGCAGTCAGGATATGGCCTGAACACACCCTTGGAAAGGTATCCGCCACCTTCGTAAACACCGACAATGCTGTCAGTATCAGCGCCTTCGGCAATCGACTTCCACATTGCAGAATCATCGACAGGAGGAGTCGGGAGATAATGTCCATCAGCATCCTTCCGAGCATCGGCCGGCATCATGTCAGCCCACTTGGAACCGAAATCAGCCATGGTGGTGATATTCTGCTCCCAAGGCTCCACGTCCGGGAAATAGTACGGAGAGTACATGTCGTCATAATAGTACTCGTCTGCAAGGCCGGCGAAACTGTGTCCGAACTCGTGGACGACAACCGGCCTGAAACCGGAGTGATGGGCGGTGGTGAGAGTATAGGAATTGTAAATTCCGCCGCCACCGTAAGTATCTGTGTTTGCGAGGATTATGATATGCTCATAAGCGATGCCCTGAAGCCTGTCGGCAAGGTCCTTGAGGCGCAATGTGGTAAGATACCTGTCCATATAGAAGGTGCTGAATCCGGAGCTGAGAGGTGTCCTCTTCCAGTCGTTCTCAAGCGGCACAGTGACCCCGCTCTCCTCCGAAGGAAGGGCAACGGCCACGAAATTGAGCCTGCCGGCGTATTTTCCGAACGGTTCGTGCTCAAGCAGGGCATCGACCGCTGCACGGGCATCCTTGTAGAAAAGCCTGGCTTCCTTCGCCGTGTAGCCTTCAGCCACAATGGCTATGTCTATGCACTCCTCAGGGCTTCCGCTCTTGTGCAGATATCTGTGCGGAGCCGGATTCGGTGTCATTTTCCTTATGAGGATGTCGGACGGATCCACCGGATGGGTGAAGGATGCGTTCTTCACGCCCCTGTGGCTGAACAGCTCCACGGTGACAGTGGCGGCCTTTTTCGGCATTGGAAGCAAATAGACATTCTCGAAGGATTTTCTGATTCTGGTAGCCTCCTCCGTAGTCTGCCACTCCTGGAACAGAGTCGAGAAGGTCTGCCTGTAGAGGACCTTGCTGCTGGCGGAATCGCGCAGGGTGATGCAGCCGTTTCCAGCGACCGGAACCTTGTCCATATTGACCCTCCTGCCTGCCCAGCCCTCGGAAGCTGACATCTCGTCCAGATAGATTTCCTGGGAGGTTGCGTCTCCCGCAAAGATGTAGTCAATGCGCAATGTATTGTCAGTCAAATAGTTATCAAAAATGCCCCCGGCATTGTCCTGAGCCTGGACATTTACTGCGGCCAGCATTGCCACAGCAGCCGATGTAATGATGATCCTCTTCATGGTATGGAAATTACTTGATTAGATTCAGAAACTCGTTCCTGGTCCTGGCCGAGGAAAGGAATGCTCCGGAAAATGCCGAAGTCGTCGTCACCGCATTGGACTTCTGCACTCCCCTGATCTGCATGCAGGCATGCGTGGCCTCTATCACGACTGCGACTCCGAGCGGATTCAATGCCTCCTGGATGCAGTCCCTGATCTGAACGGTAAGACGCTCCTGGACCTGAAGCCTGCGGGCATAAGTCTCCACCACTCTGGCTATCTTGCTCAGCCCTGTAATCTTCCCGTTGGGTATATAGGCCACGTGTGCCTTGCCGATGAATGGCAGCATATGGTGCTCGCAGGACGAATAGAGTTCAATGTCCTTGATGAGGACCATCTGCTGGTACTCCTCGTCGAAAATGGCGGACTTGATGATCTCAACTCCGTCCTGGGCATAGCCCTTCGTCATGAACTGCATAGCCTTAGCCACCCTCTCCGGTGTCTTCAGCAAGCCCTCCCTCTCAGTGTCCTCACCGAGAAGCTTCAATATTTCCCTGACGTGAGCCGCGATTTTCTCCGTGGTCTCAGCATCATATTTCTCTTCTGAAAAGTACGCCATCTTTTAAATCCATTAATATTTCAATCGAATGTCACTCTCCGGACGGTTGTCCTGCTCCGAAATCCCGCCGGCATATCATCCGGCACCAAATGTAATAAATTTGCAAAAAATATGCAATTCGGGAAAGGAATTATCAGGTAGAATTCTGCTGTTCAATACGCCGCAACTTCAAGTCTGGAAGTATAATGGCAGACTCAGGCTCATCAGGCTGGGCATCTTTTGCTTTCCACGCCACGACAAATCGGACAGAAGCGGCGACAACCTCATATCCCTTTTCCCGCCATAAATTGAGCTTTTCTTTCATTGATGCAGAAAGCATTGCCACGCAGACTCCCCTTTCATCATGTTCCCCAATATGGTAAAGTTTATTCTTAACGAAGGCAAGTGAATCGCCGCTGCGCAAAGAAAGGACTTCCTTTTTCCGGGTCTTGAAGAAACCCAGGAAAACATCCTTGTGGGTAAGTTGGAGAACAATTTCCTCCGGCATTGAATATACCGACTTGTCCGTGAAGTACCGGCAGCCATCCAAACCAGAAAAAATGTCCGAGTTCGTGTGAATGAATAAACCTTTCTTCGCCCGTGTCATCCCGACGTAATACTTCCGCATCTGGGCATCATCCTGCTTGTAGCCCTTCTTGACGAGCATATATACATTGTCAAACTCGTAGCCCTTGGATTTATGGATAGTTGAGACAATGACATCCGCACCGGAGAAATCTTTGAAATCTTCCAATGAAGACTCGTATGCGAACTCCAAGAAGTCAGTCCAATACTTTTCTTTCGTTGTACGCTCGAACTTGGACATGAAATTCAGAACATAAGGAAGACATGAACTCCTGGCATATACACGTTTCAGATTATCCCTGGCCGCATTCCAGACCTCATCCTGTATAACGGGCAGCATCTTCCCGCCGGGAAGGGTCATCTTCTTTCTCAATTCTTTGAGAAGATACTTCACCTCGGCAAGTTTCGTGAACCGGAATCCGTCCAATGACTGGACGAGACGAGCCTTTACTCCCCTTTTCACCAGCATTGCAAGAATCATTGCGGCTTCCTCATTGGTCTGTGTCAGCACGCAGGAGGTACCGCCCTCACCAATAAGCCGCATCAAGTGATTGACCAGCGGTTCAAACAAGACATCTGAAGTATGCAATACGACTTCCACATTGCCTTTGTCGCCTGAAACTGCCTCAATCGGAGTTTTCTTCAACCTGTTCCCTATCCGTTGCGTGAACGCATTGGCAAATTTCACGATATCGCGGCTGCTCCAATAGTTCTGAGTCATTTCAATGAAACGGCCGCCCGGTCCCTCCGCCAGAAAACGCATATACTTCGAGTCGGAACCCCTGAATTCAAAGATATTCTGGTCATCGTCACCAACCGCTATCAATCTCAATTCCTCATTGCGGTCCATAAGCGCCTTCACGAGTTCAAACTCCTCCCTGCACATATCCTGAGCCTCGTCAATGACAAGGACCGATTTAGATATCCTGGATGGCTCGACTTCCCCGTCAAGAATCATTCTAGTTGCCCGGGAAACCACATCATTGGAATCATCAAGGTTCCCCACACGCCCGAGAATGTCAAAGGCATAGGAATGGAAAGTCTTGATTTCCACAAACATAGCCGCATTGCCAATCAACTTTGCAAGCCTCTCCTTGAATTCCGTGGCAGCCGTCCTGGAAAAAGTCAGCATAAGGAGCTGCTCGTGCTTGACATCCTCAAGCATCAATATTGAGGCAAGTTTATGAACCAGCACCCGTGTCTTTCCGCTGCCCGGTCCGGCGGCTACTACGATACAGCGGGATTCCTTGTCATTGATGATTTCCATCTGTCCCGGCGAAAGCTGCCTGAAGAGCTGGTTGTATTTGGCAGGCGTCAGATTGCGTTCGATTTCCTCGACACGCTCACCCTTGAAGTACTTGGCTATGAATTTCCTGTAATCCATCCGGAAGTAGTCGCTGACGTAGGCGAGAGCGGCATTGTAGTCCTTCACCATAAGGTTTGCGTACTCCCCGACAATGTGGACCTGCTGGATTTTCTGTCTGTAGAACTCATCCAGCATCTTGTAGTCATCTTTCTTGTACTGGAACTTGGCATCCTTTATACGGCGGATATCCATAGCATTGTATATCACGAGGAATCCGCCTTCTATTTTCAGCGCTCCAATTTTTGAAAGGTACAGCAGGGCCTCCTCCACATCCTCAAGCCGGTAATTCCCCGCATTGCCGAAAAGGCCCTGTCTTTCATTCAGGGCATTGAGCAGTTCCAGAACGGAGAAATGCACAGCCTGATCCTGCTGACCGGTGGCTTGCCCGTACAGGTACTCTATGACGAAGCGGCTGATGTCTGTCCTTTTCTCGTGCTTGGAGAGGATGGTGTCCATGCCATTGACAAGTTTAAGCCTCATCATTCCACCTCCTGCGCCTCCTGTGTTTTTGACATAGCCTTTTATTGAGAGGAAAAACAATATTGTCCTGATGTCCTTCTCCGAAGTAGCCTGTATTCCATCCTTTACAGCATCATCATTCAACAGTTTGGCGGTGACACTGATACCTTCCTCAGGGATCTTTTCAATGATATAGCGTTCGATACGCGCGAAACGGTCCAGGACGGTATTCGCCTTTCGCCCTGTAGAGCCTCCATCATTGAGAAAGGCCGTAAGGTCCTTGGAGTCGGCGAGAATCCCCTCCTGCCTCATCCTGTCAACGGCGGAAATCACTTCGCGCTTGGTAAGCGCAAGTATATCAGCAAGATAATCAATGCGGGACTCGGCCTCTGAGCCATTTCCCCTGGATTTGTATTTCTCGGAAATAAGAGACTTGATAATTCGCACGGCCTTCTCCCTGTCCTTCTCGTCGAAAAGAAGAGACTTTTCCAGGCGTGCCCGCGCCTCATCCATATTGCGCACGGTTATGCCTGTCGCAAATACCCGCGGAACATTATTTCCCCTTTCAAGATAGCCGCTCTGCTCCAATGCCGCAACTGCCGTCTTGACCCTTGCCTCAATGTCATTGACCGAGTCGTCCCACCCGGCTGCCCTGGCGATTTCAAGGGCGGAGCAACATAAGTGCGGGCGTTGTCTGGTCAAAGACTTCACAGCCCGCCAAACCTGCTGTATCTCACTGATACTCAGCTTGGTCTGATTGAGCAATATAAAATGTTTGTCAAGGTCGGCATCATTGTACAGGACATAGCAGCGGGCCTCGAGATGCGGGTCCCTGCCGGCCCTTCCCGCCTCCTGCACATAATTTTCAAGCGAATCGGAGATGTCATAATGAATCACCAGGCCGACATCCTTCTTGTCCACGCCCATTCCGAATGCTGAGGTCGCCACGATAATCCTGACTTCATCATTCATAAAGGCCTCCTGATTGCGTACCTTGTCGTCCACTTCCATCCTGCCGTTGAACGGCAATGCGGGATATCCGTCCGAAGTCAGTTTCCGGGCAATGTCCTCGGACCTTTTTGTCCTTGACACATAGACAATTGCCGGACAATCGGACTCTGATACCAGGTTTCGGAGAAGGGAATATTTATTATCGTCAGTCTCAGCATACAGCACAGAATAATGGAGATTTGTCCTTGAGGCCGAAGATGCGAACCGGTAGAGTTCAGTCCCGAGTTCCCGCCGGAAATAATCGCAGATATCCTGAACGACCTTCTGCTTGGCCGTAGCTGTGAAACAGGAGACAGGAATGGGCTCAAAGCATTGTTTCTTCTTCTGATACTCCCTGATAAACTTCCCGATATGCATATAGTCCACACGGAAGTCCTGCCCCCAGGCCGAAAAGCAATGAGCCTCATCAATGACAAAGCGGACGACGTCCCGGGACAGCAGAATCTTCTCTATCGTCTTGGACCTCAACATCTCCGGGGAGATATAGAGCAGCGACGCCTCACCATCCCGGACTCTTTCAATGGCATTGGCCCTGTCAATCGGGTCCAGAAGCCCGTTAACGGTGACGGCATCCGTAATTCCGCGAGCAGCCAGATTGTCGACCTGGTCTTTCATCAGGGACTGGAGAGGGGAAATAACGACCGTGAGGCCACGTACGGCACGCCCTGCCATAAGTGCCGGCAACTGGAACGTCAATGATTTTCCTCCGCCGGTAGGGAATATCGCAAGCAGGGATTTGCCCTCGACTGCGGCCCTGGCGGCATTCTCCTGCAATGATTCCCCATCGTATTTCCTGAACTGGTCAAAGCCGAAGAACAGTTTCAGGTTATAATGCAGGTCAAGACTCTTGCCGCAATATGCACAGCCTTCGGCGCAGCGGGTATGCCTGAGCAAATGCAGAAGATACTCCACTTCGGGATAGTTGTAAAGCACCCAGGGCGGAGTCACTGAGCGGTAATCGGAGGTACCGGCCAGGGCGAGGGCGTAGGCCAATGCGACAGGATGACGTTCAATCATCATTTCCAAGTCGGAATGGCCGCAAATCTGGCCATCAAAGGTACGGGCAATGAGAGAGGCGGCTTCCTGTACAGAGCCGATTTCAGCATTGTCTTCTTCCTTACAATATCCTGACACGAGCTTCAGGAAACCGTCAAATTCAGCATTTCCCTGGAGGAGATATCTGTAAAACGACCGCATCTCATGGGTGAGCCGGCTCCATTCTGCAATCTCGTCCATCAGAAGGTCCCTGGCCTTCATACAGTCATTGACAGGGTTGTTCAGCTGATCTGTCTGGAGTTTGTCGTCCTTGAGGAGTCTGTGATAAGGCCTTTCCGGGAACAGCAACGGGGACATATAGAGGGTATCGACAGCAATCCATTCCTTCGTCTTGTCGGAATAATCATGATGTACAATGCAGGAGCCCTCATTGTCAAACAAATATTTGAGGTCGTGATGGATGATATTGTGACCGCAGATGAAATCGGCATCGCGGAGCATCCCAAGGGCATTGTCTTTCGATGCAGAATGCGACATTGCACCATCTCCAGTCACCACTCCGATATCATGAACTTTATTGTCACCGAGTCCCACTTCAACGTCCAGAAACGCCAGTTTGGACGGATCGGAACAGCTCGCAGCATTATTGCCGCGAGATTCATTTCCCCTTAACAGATGGTCCCAGAAAGACATTGTGATTTATACTTCAACAATTGCAAGTTACAAATATACTTCAAGTTTTGGAAGTTGCCAACGATTGACGCTTCTTGCCACCTGCACTACGTCAATGTCATCCATCATTGATTATATTTATAAATAAATTTTGGATTTATGTAAAATATAATTATTTTTGCAAAAACAATAAATATGGAGCCGACAAGACAGAAGATAGCAGCCGAGCAGATTGAAGAGGCGATGAAGACTCACGGGCTTGGCAGGAAACAGTTTGCGGATTTGATGCACAGGAATCCTTCCGAGGTGACAAAATGGTTGAGCGGCAAGCACAACTTCACCATTGCCCTGCTCCAGGAGATATCAAATGTGCTTGGGGTACAGATTACCGGAGTGGAAAACATTGATGCATTGATCAATGGTTTCGAGGATGGCATAGTAGCGGATTCATTGGAGGAGCCTGCAGCTGTCTACGGAAGAGGAACCGGCCTCAGCAGGAAAATCAAGAGGCGTTCCGCTGAGCTCGGACTCAGCGCAATGAAGTATATTGAAGGCCTTGTGGATGAGGAAATACGCAAGGCCACGGAGCTGCCGAAGATCGCATTCCCTCTGGCTTATAATGAGTTAGTCGAAAAGTTCGCAGGAGTATTGCCCTGCCCGTCAGCGGAAGATCTGGCCAACGATGAAAGACTTTCGAGGATATGGAACAAATAAAAGTTTTCGTTGACACAAATATTGTCCTTGACTACTTCTATGACAGAATGAGAGACGGATGCGCAAAAACCATTGTACTGGTCGGACAGGAATCGATGTATGAAATGTGCATCTCTATTCTGACTGCCATTAATGTTCTATATATCACAAAGAAGTATGAGACCAGAGTGAATCCGGACGATATAGCCCGGTTATTCAGGATTCTTCCGCAAGATTATGAACAATACAGCTACGCACAAACCATCGATATCGATGATTTCGAGGACGCCATGCAGCTAGCCTGCGCCGTCGGTGGCGGTTGCAGGGCTTTCGTGACACGTGACAGAGATCTACTCAACGCTGATATCCGGTCAATACAAATTTTCTCTCCGGAGGATTTCATTGAAAGAATCAAATTGTAAGTAACCATGAGACTATTTACATTGATCGCAATCTCCACCTTGATGGTATTCCTGTTCCCTTCCATTGCCCGCGGCCAGTACCGTGACACGACCGAAACTTCAATGATGACCTATAGGAAAGGGCATCTGGAGCTGCGGGGAAGCAGACTTGGCGACGAGGAAGTCAGGATGCTGGTCGGAGAAGACTTTTCCAAATACTGCCGCGGCAGGAAGCAGCGGATTGCCGGCTGCATCCTAACCCCGATAGGAACATGCGCCCTCGGAGCCTCCCTATACCTCAGCTACGTCGGACTGATTACCACAGCGTTTGGAAAGCCGGTTCCTTTATACGCCGGGATAGCATTGAACGTAGCCGGCGGAGGAATCCTGGCCTCCGGCATCGCCACCCTGCGGGGCGGCCGCAGCAACCTCAAGGAAATCGCCTCCGGGTACAACGGCAGCCAGGCCGGCACCGAAGTCTCATTCGGGCCAACAGGAAACGGAATCGGCCTCGCCGTCAGGTTCTAGAGACCTATGGCATTCAGGATATATTCTGCTGGCACGAAAAAAGTCAATGCATATATACATATCATTTCCCATTTATATTGAAAATAGTTATATTTGCGGCTGAAGCGGATGAGCGGGCCGATGGCCTATTTCAGGAATCGCCTCAACAACAAGATTTTAAAAGTTTTTTGATATGTATTGGACACTTGAACTCGCCGGCAGCCTGGACGATGCTCCATGGCCGGCAACCAAAGACGAACTTATTGACTACGCCAACCGTTCCGGCGCACCGGAGGAGGTAATCGAGAACCTTCAGGAACTTGAGGACGACGGCGAGACCTACGAGAGCATCGAGGACATCTGGCCTGACTACCCTACCAAGGACGATTTCTTTTTCAACGAGGAGGAATATTAGTAGTTAATTGTTTAATAATCAAATAGTTAAGGCAGAACATTATATATATGTTCCGCCTTTTCTGGTTTTTCAAAAGACTTGCCCCCTGTTTTATTTCTGATTTGATATTCTTTCCAACCGTGATGTGATGCCCTGCTTATAAGCTTCCTTGCACTCGTCATTCAGAAACGACATGTCAATCACGTCTTGGAATTTCAGCTTTTCTCATTCAATTCATCTGTTCTTACCGGCGCAAGATGAAATTTTGGTCGCGAAAGAAAACATCTATATTCCGTCCCGCCAGCTCATCAGAACTTGAATGACAATCCTGCCGACACGTAGCCTGCATCATGGCCGCCCTCTACCCAAAGTCCGGCCTTGTCGCAGAAGTACCAGCGAAGTCCGGCAGTGGCCAGTATACCCATCTTCGTGTCCATCTTGTTGAATGTGGAACTGGCCTTCTCTCCGCTTTCGTGGTCAGTGGTGTGTTCTCCGATCAGTCCGGCATCGATCATCGCCCTCGCGTAGAGTTCGAGACGGCTGCATAGTGTTATGTGATAACTAAGACCTGCTGCAAAGTCAACTCTGTTGCAGTACGTGTCCTGTTGTTTGTCGCCATAGCCGTTGTCCAGCATCCAGTTGTAGCTGTAGCGGGAGTATTCGCCTCCTATTGACCAGCCCAGGCTTCCGAAACGACCGAAATCAAGGAAGCAGATGTCCGAATATATCATTATCGGAGGGACAGCCATCTTGAATGAGGATTTGGAGCCGTCAGTGGCATGTTTCATCACCTTTGTCCACTCCGCGATCACAGGGGAGGCGCCGACCTGGATTGTCCTCGTATATTTCGGGAACACTATCTCAGATTTGGTACGCTTCCAGTCCACGTTCTTATTGGCGTCGGAAGAGGCGATTCCTCCCTGGACACCGACCTGCCCGTCCTTGAGCTTCCCATCCACGCGGAGAGCAGTGCCTCCGTAAGAGGATTCCCATGCATGGATGACATCCATGAACGTGCTGAATTCGCCCTCCCGTATCCTTGCGGCAAATTCCGGATAGTCATATATCTTTCCGAAATACATATTCAGCATTGCCCCGGACATCGGCGGCTCAGCCTTGTCAAAGATGTTGTTGCGGGTATCGGATCCGACCATTATGGCCATGTCCCCGGCGATGCTCAGGTACCACGAGCGGATCGGGCTCACGACCGTGATGTTCCTTCCTGTCCTTTCGGCTTCGACGGTGAAAAGAGAGTACAGGTCAATGCCTTTGCCCCGGTATTCCTCACGCACCCATTCGACCTTTGCCGGGCCGCCCAATGCTCCGTACATCTTGACCAGTCTCTTCACATATTTGTCCGAACCGTCAAGAAGCAGGGAATCGACGTCTTCATTGACATATCTCATCCGCTTGCCGTCGGCGGTAAGGCTTATTTCAATGTTGTCGGGGCGGTTGACAAGAGCCGAACGGAGATAACCGTCAATGACTTTGTCCTCTCCCTTGTTGAGCCATACCCTGACATTGACAATCTCTTCCTTCTGACGCTTTGCCTTCTTGTCGGAGACTGTCTGTGCGTGCGATGTGATGCCTGCCGACAGGGCCAATGCCGTCAAAGCGCAGGTGATGATTCCCGTTTTCATGTCCTATATGTCCTATTCGGAGTCAACGGAGAAACTTAAGCCGAAACTGCCGCCGCCATAGCTGCCGCTGAAGATGTAATTCTTCTTGTCCGCCGCCTTCCGGTAGATTTCAGCGCCTTCGGTCTTGGTGAAGTCCGCAGGTATGAACTTGGCGTAATAAGTGGTCGACACGGACTTGTCGCACTTGTAGTCGAAGAAGGTCAATGTCTTCATGCTGCCGATTTCTTTATACTGCCAATTCTCGACTTCCCCGTCAAAAACAGGAAAGCCTTCCAGGAATGGATACGCCTTGACAACAGTGGCCCAAGTCACCTTGTCTACAGTGTCAATTGAAGGTTTGTTTCCTGACTCTTCCTTGCCGCAGCTGAAAATCATCATTGCGGCACAGATGAATAATAATAACTTTTTCATGTCGTTAGTGGTTTATATGACACAAATATACTACCCCCCCTAAATTACAAGAAAAAAATTCACTTTTTATATTATCGGTCATTCCTCGTTAAAATCTGATGTGATGGACGAATTCCTTCTTTGACGGAACGAGCGGCTCGGACTTCAGGCCTATCTTCTTGAAGTCAATCTCTTTAAGGTCAATGCATCTGATGCCTCCATCATACATGGAGCGATAATAGGACCTCAAACCTGACATGTCGGTGACACAGGTGCATTGCGTTGCAGACGGAATGTCAGCCGGCGTTTCGTCAACCGGGAACTGCGCCCCGATCGGAATCTCCATCATCAGCTCGTCTTGGACCACCGAGACGCCCACGTAGCCATATTCATTGGTAAAACTTCTGCCGGTCCCTCCTCCGGGGATGAAGGATTTCCATCCGTGTCCGCGAGGTACGACAACCCAACGGCAGTCATTGTCGGAGGCTGCCCACTCAATCGTGCGCGCCACTACGGTGCCTCCGTCCTTGGCTTTGAGGGTGATACCTGTGCAGGCATAGCAGTTCTGGAATGATGCCACTAAGGCCGCTGCGGCCAGAATGATGGCGGCAAGAATCGATAAATGCTTCATAAATCATGTGGTTAAAATCTGTGTATATACCAGAGCGCTAACCTGGTATATACCAGTAGGTTCATAAGAAGAACGGCCCGTAAATTACGAGCCGTTCTTCACATATTCGTTGAAAAAATCTTTGTTATTCTGCTTTTCCAGTGAGTAGTTCATTCTTTAAAAACTCATAGACATAGCGCGGACTCTGATAATATAGTGCAGCTTTGTCATCAATGAGACGCTGGTAAGTTTCGGAATTTATCACGATATCCAGCGATTCAGTCATGGACGAGGCCTTGCCGTCGTCTATGAGCAGTATGGCGAGTTTCGTCACCATGCTGTCTTTCATCAATTGTCTCTCATCCATCATCATTTAACTCTTTTAAGTATAGACAATGCTGTTTCTGTACCAAAGAAATACTGTATGGTAATTCCTTTCATATATTTCAGCTTGCATACTAGCGTAGGCATGTCTATAAGCTGGTTCTCGTATTTCCATAGTTGCACACCTACACGATCGTTGGCTATAGGCCCTATCACGATGTCGTAGTTGTGGATTGGAGTGCAGGCTGAATTGTTCCGATTGGCAAGAATAAACTCGGCCCAGTTCTCGCTGTAATCGTCAAATACAAGCGTATGCAAGCTCCGGATATCTCTTACCTCTACTTCGAATTCCATAACTGTCGGATCTCCTTCCTGCAGTTGTTCGGTCTTTATATTAGCCATATTTAGCGCCTGATTATAGTCAGGCGATAAGTAGAAACCTTGACCGAAGTCTTTGTTCGGTTTTGATTTCCGTAGGTCAATTTTGTCGAATACAATATTGGTCCCGTGATATAGTTTCATGCTATGCCTCCTCCCAATTTGTGACAGTACTGTGTAAGGTCGTCCACTGCAGACACGAATGACTGTGTATGCAGGTAATCGTAGTGTTGTTCCACGAAGTTTATGCCTTTATATCGCAACAAGTAGTTGAATGATTGTTTGAGCGTCAGTCTGTGACGCTTTCCAAATTCGGCAAGAAATATCACCGTCCATTCTATCTTGTCCTTAACATTGTGTTCCATAATGCTGTTTCTTCTAACGTAAGGGACTCTTATTTTGTGACAAATATAATGACAACCACAATTATATGCAAAGTGAAACTCAAGTTTGCGCAGGTATTCAACAATTTTGATAACTTGCGAAACTTGAACTCCACTTTGCCGAAACTATCTCTTTCCTCAAAAGTAACAGAAATGACCGGCTAAAAATCGCCGGAAACGTGGCTTAACTCACTGAAGTTTATCGGCGGGACGCAGCCACGTTTGATTTTTGGAGGCGTTGATTCTCAATGAGTTATAGAATACAGCGCGGAAACGCGACCAAAAAAAGCCTGCGCTTCCACGCTATATCTAAAATGGTATCTGATTATCAGTAAGTTACAAAACACTCCGTGGCCGCGTCCCTCCAACGCTCACATTGGTGTTTTGCAAAAGAAACTCTTCCGCCGCCCTGTCAGAGTTCAATCGCGACTGTCGCCTTCGTATAGACCCTTCCGCTGCGGATGCTGAGTGGCAAATGTATGATTTTTTCATTTATTGAGAATAACTTTTTTTCGTAATATGTTAAATTTGCTCCGAGTTTGCTTTCTGACATGATGCATGAAAATATGATACACGTAAAAAAGTTCTTGTTGGTTCCGATGATCTCGGGACTCCTGATTTCATTGATGTCATTTGCCCCGGCCCGACATCATCATCGTTTATCTGAAGTCCAGGACTCTTCTGAAGTGACTGTCCAGGATGACAGCATTCTTCCGGTTATAGCTTGGTTCAACAAGCGGGACACCATGACCTACTGGATACATGACAACCAATGGGAGGTCAACGGGAAAGACACGGTGATGACACTCGGCGCCGCCGCAAAAGTGATGCTTACGGTTACGGATTCCACCAGGAAAGGGTATGACATGGAATACACTTTCATTGAATTCGTTTCCGACGACCAAATCAAATCGGAGGCCCAGAATCTTGTCGGACAGGCAATGGATATTCTCAATGATGCCACAGTGGGCACGACTATAAGATTCCGTACCGATCAGTACGGCAAGATTATCAAATACTACAATCTGAAGGATATCAGGAAACAGGCGAAAGAAATCCTGACGAAGTCAATCAGTAAAATGCCATATGCGGATTCCCTGCGCGCTGTGGGGCTTAAGCTGGATAAATTGATGTCTCTGATTGACTCCGACAATCTGGTCGACGGATATACGGAAGAGATAGAACTTCTGTTCAATTATCATGGAGACCAATACAAGATAGGCGAAACGGAAAGCCATGAAGATGCGACGGAAAACGAATACGCCTCTGATACCAAAACTGAAATCTGGCTTGATCCTGACACGTATGAATACGGCATATCCGCAGATGTCTATTCGTATATTCCCAGAGAGGACATAAAGGTACTGCTCGGAAATCTCATAGAGTATTTCACTGATGAGGAGTCCGCAAAGGATGTTCGGGAAGGTCTTGATACTGAATTTGACAGTCAGGTGACTACGGACGGGGTGTGCAACTCATATGTCCGCATAAATTATTTCAATGACGGATGGCCGCAGGAGGTGGTCAGTCAGAACAACATAAGCCTGGGCGACCGCCAGAAGCTGAAACAGAAATACATCACGTGGGATTACCGCAGCGTGGGACATTCGGAGTGAGATGACTGGAAGTCATTCTGATACGAGAATGATGATTACGGCTCTCTATTGATAACCTGGATTTTGTTTTAACCCCTTGTTTAAATCCAGGCATCTTTGTGGTATTGGGAAAACCGTTGTAAACCCGGTAGACTCCTTTTCTAATG
>SAMEA3663025__coassemble_364_pt1 | contig 39797 bp, 35 predicted proteins | sample SAMEA3663025__metabat2_low_PE_053 | metagenome-assembled genome bin SAMEA3663025 (sample SAMEA3663025) | pig gut metagenome | biome: pig gut; feature: pig-associated habitat; material: faeces | place: France | collected 2012
GTGGTGGTCTATGCCCCTGACTGGAACAAGGGCGTGGTGGGCATCGTTGCCTCCCGCCTGGTCGAGAAATATTACAAGCCGACATTTGTCCTGACCCGCTCCAACGGTTTCGTCACCGGCTCTGCCAGGAGTGTCAGAGGCTTCGACCTCTATGAGGCGATCAGCAGCTGTGCAGACCTTCTTGAGAACTATGGGGGACATATCTATGCGGCCGGCCTGACTCTCAGGGAGGAGAATCTGGACGAATTCGTCACCCGCATCGACAAGTATGTGGGAGAGCATATCAATGAAGAGATGTCAACTCCGGTGGTGGATGTGGACTCGGAAATCAACTTCTCCCAGATCACCCCGAAATTCTGCCGCATACTCAAGCAGTTCCAGCCTTTTGGCCCGGGGAACAGCTCGCCTGTATTCCTGACGAAGAATGTCTATGACAACGGCACCGGCCGCAAGGTGGGTCCCGGTGGACAGCATCTCAAGCTGGAACTCATCCAGGAATCCCAGCCTTATCACCAGATCTCTTCCATAGCCTTCAACATGGCCGACCTCTTCGCCCATATTCACAATGGAAACCCGGTGGATATCTGCTACAGCATTGTGGAGAACTACTTCAGGGGCAATTCCACCATCCAGCTCCGCATCAAGGACATGAGGGAGAGGGAGGATATCAATCTTTAGCCTTTCCTTTTTCAGAAAGCCATATCACCGTGTCCATTTCCCCGGCAATCGCAGGGTAGGATTTGCCGTCGATGTCAATGGTCCAGTCCGCCGCAGCCTCGTAAATTGCGGCGCGCCGGGACATCATTTCCTCGATCTTCGCCCTCAGGGAATCCCTGTCCGACTGGCTGTCTCCGAGCATCGGACGCTCCCCGGGATATTTGTACAGATTGTCCACGAGAGTTTCTGTAGTGGCTCTGAGATATATGCAGACGGTCTTTCCGCCGATGAGGGAGGCCGCCTCCGGAGTGGTCAATGTGCCGCCTCCGAGTGAAAGCACTGTCCTTCCTGTCCCGTTATCCCTGTCCTCCAAAACGCTCTTCAATGTTTCCAGCTCAACCGCCCTGAAGAGTTTTTCGCCGCCTTCCGCAAAGATCTCCTTCACCGACTGTCCTCTTCTCTTCTCGATCATCTCGTCAAGGTCGATGAAATCCCAATTCGAAATGCGGCAGAACAGCTTTCCTATGCTGCTCTTGCCGCATCCCATGAATCCTGTAAGTGAAACTGTCATTTTCTCCGGAGATAATGCAGCCTGGCTAAATGTCGAAGAGGTTCGGCTCTTCCTCCTCATCGCCACTTTCCGTGTCGCCTCCGTCCTCCGGGTTTTCGGCAGGGCGGTACATTGACTCAGGGCTGAAGTTGTCCTCATCCTGAACTGTCTCTTCGCTCAGGTTCACGATTTCCTGAGCCTCCTCATCCTGCACGTCCTCGTCACCCGGCTTCACGAGCGGCTCGATGAATTCTACCTTGAGCACGTCGTACCTGTGGCATCTGTTGCCCTTGGCGGAAATGCCCTTGACAGCTATGAACTCTTCGGCGTCGAATTTCTCCGGCTCCCTGTGCTCCTGTCTTCCCGTGAATGTCACCATGAATTGAGGATGCCTGTCCGAACTGAAATCCGCGAGGTAGTTCCCCTTGCCCTCAGGCACGAAGAATGCCGGGCTGTTGTTGCTCTCAGGGAATGTGAAACGCTTGATGTAGAACTGCTTGCTGGCTCCGTCGAAATACAGGGCCGCAAATGTCCTGGCAGGGTTGTATTTCTCTATCAGGAGAATCTCGCCCTGATACCTGTTGCTCAGGTCGTAGGATGTGGTGTAATATGTTCCGTTCCTGAACACTGCGAGAATCTTTTCATCCCCGCTGAACTTGCCGAGATGTGTTCCGCGTCCGTCCTCATTCAGTCTCTGGACGTCGTTGTCGAACCAGATATCCTTGCCCTCGATTGTGGATATTCCCTTGGATTTCAGCACTATGCGCTGGATGGCATTCTTTGTCACGAGATTTCCCCTGGACGTCTTGCCCTTTATGGCGAGGGTGGAAAAATCATATTCGGCATTGAGCTTCTTGAGCTTCGGCCTGGCCCGGAAATACATCTTTACGGTCTCTGCCTCTCCGTTGTGATTGACGGAGAACCATACGATGGACGAACCCGGCCTGCCCTGGGTGATGTCGTATTCCTTGTCCCTTGTGACGCTTGTGATGGCGAACCTTTTGGCGTAATAGACACTGGCCTTGCCGTCCCTGTAAATCACATTGTATATGGTACGCGCGTCACCTCTGTCGAAGATGCCGACATACAGGAGGTTCTTCCCGAAGAATGCCTTGTCTGCAACCTTGGAAATGATGTATTTTCCCTCCTTGTTGATGACAATGATTTCCGCAATGTCGGAGCAGTCGCAGATGAACTGTCCCTCGTCGTCCTTCTTCAGGCCGATCCCGACGAAGCCCTCGGCCATGTTGGCATAGAGCTTCGCATTGTTGCTCACTACCTTGGTCGCGGCGATGGTTTCGAATCCGGTGATTTCGGTGCGGCGCGGGAAGTCCTTGCCGTACTTGTCCCTGATTCCCTTGAAGAACTTGATGGTATATTCCGTCAGGTGGTCGAGATTGTCCCGGACCTTGCCCATCTCCTTCTCGAGATCCCTGATTTTCTCGTCGATGACCTTGGTGTCGAACTTGGAAATCTTCCTGACCGGCTTCTCGACGAGCTTCAGGATGTCATCCATAGTGATCTTGCGCTTGAGAAGGTCCTGGTACTCAAGCATTCTGGCGAGCACGTCCTTGATCTGGGCATCCCAGGTCTTCTGGTCTTCCTCCAGGATCTTGTACACCCTGTTCTCGAAGAAGATCTTCTCAAGAGAGGTGTAATGCCAGCTGTCCTCAAGCTCGTCCAGCCTTATCTGAAGCTGCCTTCCGAGGAGTTCCCTGGTGTGTTCAGCATCATAGATGAGAATGTCATCCACGCTGAGGAACTGCGGCTTGTTGTCCTTGATGACGCAGGCATTCGGGGCTATTGTGCTCTCGCAGTCCGTGAATGCGTAGAGAGCGTCGATGGTCTTGTCCGGAGAAACGTCATTGGGAAGATGAATCACGAGGTCTGCCGTATCGGTCGTCATATCCTCGATCTTCTTAATCTTGATTTTTCCCTTGGCCTTGGCCTTGAGTATGGACTCGATGAGGGCGTGCGTGGTCTTGCCGTACGGTATCTCCTTGATAGCCAATGTATTCTTGTCTATCTTGTCGATTCTTGCACGTACCTTCACGACTCCGCCTCTCTGACCTTTCATATATTTCGAGCAGTCTGCCATTCCCCCGGTAGGGAAGTCGGGCAGAAGTTCAAAAGGCTCTCCCCTGAGATAGGCGATGGAGGCGTCGATCAGCTCGTTGAAGTTGTGAGGGAGAATCTTGGATGCCATGCCCACGGCAATGCCCTCGGTTCCCTGTGCCAGCAGGAGAGGGAATCTTACAGGCAGCTCTACCGGCTCCTGGTTCCTTCCGTCATAGGAGGTCATCCAGCTGGTTACCTTCGGGTCGAAGATGACTTCCTTGGCGAACTTGCTCAACCTCGCCTCGATGTATCGTGCCGCAGCATTGGAGTCTCCGGTAAGGATGTTTCCCCAGTTTCCCTGACAGTCCACGGCGAAGCCTTTCTGACCGAGCTGGACGAGGGCTCCGAGTATGGACTGGTCACCGTGCGGGTGGTACTGCATTGCCTGACCGACAATGTTTGCCACCTTGGTGAAACTTCCGTCATCCATCTTGAACATGGCGTGCAGAACCCTTCGCTGTACAGGCTTGAGGCCGTCCACGATATTCGGAACGGCTCTCTGCAGGATGACGTATGAGGAATAGTCCAGGAACCAGTCCTTGAACATTCCTGACAGCTTGTATTTCCGGCTGTCCTCACTCAGCAATTTTTCGTACTTGTCAGAAGGGACCGCGGTGCTTTCATCCACAGGCTCTTCGCTGATGTCCCCATCGTTCTCCAGTTCATCCGGAGACATGTCCTCCCACTCGTCTTTGCTCATACTATCGGTATTGGTTTTTGGTCAAGTCCTATTCTTCGTATCCGAATTTGCGGAGTTCCCGGCGGCTCTCTCTCCAACCTTCGTCCACTTTGACATAGATGCTGAGGAAAACCTTCTTCTGGAAGAAATCCTCCATGTCGATTCTGGCGGCGGTGCTGGTCTTTTTCAGTGCCAGGCCACCCTTGCCTATGATGATGCCCTTCTGGGAATTCCTCATCACATAGATCACGGCGCTGATCTCATATCTCTCCTCCTCTTCCCTGAACGCCTCTATGACCACCTCGCAGCTGTAGGGAATCTCCTGGGAATAGTTCTCCAGAATCTTCTCCCTGATGATTTCGGATGCGAAGAACCTGAGGTTCTTGTCCGTGAAAGCATCCTTGTCGAACCAGGCCGGGGATACCGGAAGCTTCGACACTACGGCGTTGAGAACGCTCTCGATATTGAATTTCTCCTTTGCGGATACCGGAATGATCAATGATGAAGGCAGCTTCTCCTGCCACCATCCCATGAGTTCCACGACCTTGGCCTGGTCGCTGACGTCAATCTTGTTGATGACAAGAATCACCGGACAGTCCACCTTCTGGAGCTTTTCGATGTATTCGGCATTCTTGTCCGCCTTCTCCACCACGTCCGTGACATAGAGAATGATGTCGGCGTCCCCGATGGCGGTGTCCACGAAATCCATCATGTTCTCCTGCAGCCTGTAGTTCGGCTTCAGGATTCCCGGCGTGTCGGAATAGACTATCTGATAGTTCTCTCCGTTGACTATGCCCCTGATTCTGTGCCTTGTCGTCTGGGCCTTGGCCGTGACGATGGAGAGCTTCTCTCCCACAAGGGCATTCATCAGAGTGGACTTGCCGACATTCGGGTTTCCGATGATGTTGACAAATCCTGCTCTGTGCTCTTTAGATGTCTGAACGCTGTCCATACTACAGATATGCGCCCATCTTGAGGATGTTGGATTCTCCCTCCGAGAGATATCTCCATTCACCCTTCTTCAGGCCCTTCTTGGTGAGTCCTGCGAAATAAACCCTGTCAAGAGCCTTCACCTCGTAGCCGAGAGATTCGAATATTCTCCTGACGATGCGGTTCTTGCCCGAATGTATTTCTATGCCGAGCTTCCTGTGGTCCTCGGCGTCGATGTACTCCAGCTCGTCGGCCTTGATGTCCCCGTCATTGAGTGAAACTCCGCTGAGAACCTGGTCGAAATCCTCCTGGGTAATCGGCTTGTCGAGAATCACCTGGTAAATCTTCTTCTTGTCGTATGAAGGGTGGGTGAGCCTTTCGGCGATCTCGCCGTCATTGGTGAACATCAGCACACCGGTAGTGTTCTTGTCGAGCCTGCCGACCGGGAATACCCTGGCGCTGCATTTCTTGAGCAGGTCCATCACGGTCTTTTCGGCGTGCGGGTCGCTTGCAGTCGTGACATAACCCTTAGGCTTGTTCATCACGATGTAGACCTTTTCCTCACCGCGGATTCTCTCACCGTTGAACTTGATGTCGTCGGTGAATACGTTGACCTTCGTGCCAAGCTCGGTGACAACCTCGTCGTTTACAGTCACGACGCCTGCCTGGATATACTGGTCAGCCTCGCGGCGGGAGCATATTCCTGAATTTGCAATGAATTTGTTGAGGCGGATGACATCCTTTATCGGAGTCTCAACCGTATCATTGTCCGAAAGCTGGATCTGGTCGATCTGCGGCTTGCGGCTGAGCATGATGTTGATATTCTGCTCGTCATTCTCATTGAACTTGTATGGATTCTGCCTTTTCTCGGCCGGACGTCCGGCTCCTCTGCCGTTGCCCTGGAATTTTCCTGCCGGCTTTCCTGCCCCGAACGGCCTGCGTCCCGGCGCTCCGTAATTCCTTCCTGCGCCTGACTGCGGTCTGCCGCCTCCGGATGGTGCCCTTCTTCCCGAAGGTCCGAAGCCTCTGCCCTCGGTCCTTCTGTCCTGGCTGCCGTAGCTTCTCCTGGCCTCTCCGCTGTTCCTGCTGTCGGAATAGCCCCTGTTCTCGGAATAGCCTCTGTTCTCAGACTGCCCGTAGCCCCTGTTCTCGGAGCTGCCGTAGGACCTTCTGTCCTGGCTTCCGTAGCTTCTTCTGTCACGGTTTCCATAGTTTCTGTCTTCTCCGCCGCCGTACTGGGCCCTTCTGCCGGAACCGTATGACGGTCTTCCCTCGGAATGGCCGTAGCCCCTTCCTTCACTGCTCCTCCTCTCGGAGTTTCCGTAGCTTCTCCTTTCCGATGAACCGTAGCCTCCGCGGCCTCCGTTGTCGGAATGTCCATAGTTTCCGCGCCTTTCAGACGCATCTGATGATGAGTACACTCTGTTGGAAATCCTTGGCCTTCTCGGCCTGAGTTTCCTTCCCTCTGCGGTGTAACCGCTCTTGTTGTTTTCTTCCATTTTGGATTGCCCTGCCGGGCTGTTTAAAAATTAAATATCTGGCTCACGCCATTGAATCATTATTGTATCCGGGGCTCCTCCCGGCTTGTCTTGTTTTCCTTCATGTCAATTCCCTTTCAAAGAGAATATGTATGTGATGGTTCCCTGCTGGAGAGGCGGGGCATTTCCATCCATGTTGAAATGGGTCTCGAGAGCAGCCTTCCTTGCCGCCGCCCAAAGTGCTGAATTGTTCACCGTGGTTCCCGGGGCTCCCGGCGTGGCCTTGGTGACATTTCCGTACTGGTCCACGTATATTGTCACAACCACCGTGCCGGACTCCTGCACATTATATGCCGGTCTTGCGATCACTCCCACGACATTGCGTCCCTTCACCACGGCATTCGGTGTCCCGTCGGTCTTCCCGGTCAGGGTGTTGCCCTGGGCGTGACCGGCCTTCAGGGCGTCGCTGACTTCTCTTGCCGTCTGGGCCGCCAGCGTGTCCTTGTCAGTCTTGTTGTCGGCCGCGTGGAACAATGCCCTCCTGTCGATTTCCTTCTCCCTTGGAGGCTCGTATTTCTCCACGTCTCCGAAATCGTCAACCTTTGCCTCGGGGGCCTCATTGGCCTTGGTGCCCTGCTCCTGGGCCTCGGACTTCTGTACAAGCTCCAGTTTCTTCGTCCTGTCCGGTTCCTCGCTCTGGGGCGCGGCGCCGTTGGCCTGCCTTACCGTGACCTTTTCCCCTTCCTCGGAGAAATCCATAAGTATGCTCTGCTCCTCAGGCGGAGGATAGATGTATGTAATTCCGGAAAAAACGCCGAAAACGGCCGCGGCGACGTGGACCGCCACCGTGCAGACAATGGCGCCGACTGACGACGACATCTCGGTTTTCCTGCGTATTTCCCTGTATCTCTTCATACTGTTATTCCGGTCTCGTCGCCAATATCACCTTGTAGTGGTTCCTCTTCGCGATGTTCATCACTGCCACCACTTCCTTCACCGGGACGCTCTCATCGGCGTAAATGGAGAAGGTCGGGTCCTCCTCGGACTGGAGAAGCTCCACCAGCTCGTCCTCCACTTCATTGAACTGGACTGCATTCTCAGAGCCGTTGATGTGGTAGGAGTAGTTCCCGTCCTGCCAGTCCTTGATGGAAACGCTGACTGTAGCCTTCGCCGAAACCTGGCCGGTGCTCTTCGGCAGCAGGAGTTTCAGGGCATTGGGATTGACCAATGTCGAGGTAATGAGGAAGAAGATGAGCAGCAGGAACACGAGGTCCGTCATCGAGGACATCCCGTTTTCCGACAACACCTTCGTTGATCGTTTGTATCCCATAACAAGATTATTCTTCTGTTCCGGCCGGTTCGTGGAGGAGATCCATGAAGTCGATGGTCGCGCTCTCCATCTTGAAAACGAGGTCGGAGATATTGGAAGTCAGATAGTTGTATCCGAAATAGGCTATGATGCCGACCACAAGTCCGCCGACGGTGGTTATCATTGCCGTATAGATTCCGCTCGAAAGCAGGGTGATGTCGATGTTGTTGCCGGCCTGGGCCATGTTGAAGAAGGCCTGCACCATTCCGGTCACTGTTCCGAGGAATCCGATCATCGGGGCTCCTCCCGCTATCGTGGCGAGAATTGGAAGTCCCTTCTCAAGCCTGGCCACCTCGGTGTTGCCGGTGTTCTCGATTGCCGTCTGTATGTCGGACAGCGGCCTTCCGATCCTGGAAATGCCCTTCTCGACCAGTCTTGCGACAGGGGAGTCGTATTTCTCGCAGAGAGACAGGGCAGACTTGAGCTTGCCCTCGTGGATATAGTCCCTGATGTCCCTCATGAAGTTTGCGTCAATGTCGCCCGCCTTGTGGATCATCCACCATTTCTTTCCGAAGATGTAGAATGCAAGGATGGAGAGAATCAGGAGAACAAGCATGAGCCATCCTCCCTTCAGGGCCATGCTCAGAAGGCTCATTTCCTCCTCGTGCGGAATGACGGCGGCAGCGGCGGCTGCCTGTGCTGCGGCGTCGGCTGAGTCAAGACCTGCCTGCAATAAGTAGAAAAGCATAACGTTCATTATCTTCTGTGTCTTTTTATAATTCGCAATATTCTGCAAATGTAGTCATTTTTTCGGTAATCTTCAATACTTGACATTGTCAAGGAAGAGAGGTGAGCCGGGTACGGACTGTCCTGCGTCGGATCTGGTCCCGGTCCTGATGAGCTCTTCCATCCAGGATGCCGGTTTCCGTCCGCGTCCTATCTCAATCAACGTGCCTGTCACGGCCCTTACCATGTTTCTGAGAAAGCGGTCGGCCCGTATGGTGAACACCAGGTAATCCCCTTCCTCGGCAGGGTATCCCAGAAGTCTCACGTGGTCCGGGACATAGGTCTTCCAGCCGGCATATCTTACCTCGCAGGCTGAGGTCCTGTTCCCGCCTCCCGTCTTCTCGAAGCATTTGAAATCGTGTTTCCCGATGAGATATCCGCAGGCCCGGTTCATCTCCTCCACGTCCAGCGGGAAAGTGCACAGATATGAGCGGTCTCCTATGAAAGGGTCTTTTTTTCTATGAAGAAAATAGCTATATTCACGGTCCGAAGCGTCGAACCTTGCGTGGAAGCCTTCTTCCACCATTGACACTTCGTGGACCACTATCCCGGCAGGCAGGATGGCATTCAATTTGCAGCGAAGCCAATCCGCTTCGGCTTCAGTAAGCGGGTGCGAGTCGAAATGCGCTATGTAGTTGACCGCATTGACGAAAGTATCGGTTCTTCCGGCGCCCGTGATGGAGATTTCCTCCTTCAGGAGCATTGAAAGAGCCTTTTCGATGTGTTCCTGCACGCTCGGGTCGCGGGGTTGGATCTGCCAGCCGTGGAAGCCGGCGCCGTTGTATGAAAGACGTATTCTGAATCTCATGGCTTGCGTTTGTGGGACAAGGGGACAGAGTTGCGGATGCAGATTGCGATGCAAATATAAATGAAATATTAAAATATTCAGTAATGGACAGTGTCAATATAAAAGAACTGAATGAGAGGATCCAGAAGGAAAGCTCCTTCGTGGACCTTCTTTCCCTTGAGATGGGAAAGGTCATTGTCGGCCAGAAGCAGCTTGTGGAGAACCTTCTCATTGGTCTCCTGGCTAATGGACACATTCTTCTCGAAGGTGTGCCTGGATTGGCCAAGACTTTGGCTATCAATACATTGTCGCAGGCGGTGAATGCCAGGTTCAGCAGAATCCAGTTCACCCCGGACCTCCTGCCTGCCGATGTCCTGGGAACATTGATCTACTCCCAGAAGAATGAGCAGTTCGAGGTTCACAAAGGACCGATCTTCGCCAATTTCGTGCTTGCGGATGAGATCAACAGGTCTCCTGCCAAGGTTCAGTCGGCCCTCCTCGAGGCTATGCAGGAGCGCCAGGTGACCATAGGCGAGGAGACGTTCAGGCTCCCCGAGCCGTTCCTCGTGATGGCGACCCAGAACCCGATCGAGCAGGAGGGTACATATCCTCTTCCGGAGGCCCAGGTGGACCGTTTCATGCTCAAGGTCGTTGTCTCCTATCCAAAGAAGGAGGAGGAGAGGCAGATCATCAGGATGAACAATTCCGGAGAATTCCCGAAGGCCCAGCCGGTCGTGTCCCCGGAGGACATCGTCAGGGCCCGCCAGGTGGTAAGGGACGTGTACATGGACGAAAAGATCGAGAGATATATCGTGGATATCGTATATGCTACCAGGACACCTGAGGACTACAATCTCAAGCCGCTTTCCGGTCTCATCTCATACGGGGCATCTCCTCGTGCCAGCATTTCGCTTTCAATGGCGGCCAAGGCCTATGCCTTCATCAAGAGGAGAGGCTATGTGATTCCTGAGGATGTGCGCGCAGTATGCAATGAAGTGCTCCGCCACCGTATCGGCCTGACATATGAGGCTGAGGCCGAGAATATTACTACAGAGAACATCATCTCTCAGGTACTCAACGCAGTCATTGTTCCGTAAGTAATTTTTTACAATGGATTCCAATACCAGCGCATCGGATCTTCTCAAGAAGGTCCGCAAGATAGAAATCAGAACCAAGGCTCTCTCCCACCAGATTTTCGCCGGAGAGTACCACTCTGCGTTCAAGGGACGCGGAATGGCCTTCAGTGAGGTCAGGGAGTACCAGTACGGGGATGACGTGCGCAATATGGACTGGAATGTCACCGCCCGCCTCCGCAGCCCTTACGTCAAGGTATTCGAGGAGGAGAGGGAGATGACAGTGATGCTCCTGATAGACATCAGCCGTTCCGGTTTCTTCGGAACTCAGGGCGGGACCAAGAGGGATATGATTGCGGAGATTGCCGCGGTGCTCTCATTCTCCGCCATCATCAACAATGACAAGGTCGGGGCCCTCTTCTTCAGCGACAGGGTTGAAAAGTTCATTCCTCCCCGCAAGGGCAGAAGCCATCTTCTCCGCATCATCAGGGAGATTCTCGAGCTCCGTCCAGAGTCTTCAGGGACCGATATAGGAGGAGCCCTGAGATATCTGACCAATGCCATCAAGCAGAAATGCACTGCCTTCCTGCTCTCGGACATGATGGATTTCGACAATGAGGGCAATCCCCGCTACGAGGATGCCATGAAGGTGGCTGTCAACAGGCATGACCTCTCTGTGATAAAGGTTTACGACCGGAGGGAAAGGACGATACCTGATGTCGGTCTTGTCAATGTAAAGGACAGCGAGACCGGTCAGACCGCCTGGGTCAACACTTCCAGCCGCAAGGTCAGGGAGAAGTTCGCCGCTGCGGTCTCGGCTTCCGACACGGCAGCGCTCAGGCTGATGCGGAGATATCATATTGACAATGTGGAAATCGCCACCGGCTCGGACTATGTCCGCGGCCTGATGGCTTTCTTTGGAAAACGATGAAATACAGAATTACCATAATATCGGTCCTGCTCTCCCTGCCGCTTATGGTCAGGGCGGCCGTTCCCGGACCCGTGGATGCGGGGGAAGCATTTCTCCGGCAGCTTCAGAAACGGGATTCCGTGCTGATAGCCGACCAGGTCAGATACGGATTCCGGCTTGATGGCCTGCAGGAGGGAAGCGGCTTGAGACTGCCTGAATGGAAGGAGGACGATTCCGACAGCCTCATGGTTGTCAGGTCCTGGCAGCTGGATACCGTCGGAGTGAAGAAGAAGGCCGGACTGATGGATGTGGAGGCCAGCGTGATTCTCGCCCCGTTCGAGGAGGGTGTCTACCGTCTCCCTGATATTCCCGTGGTGAGGGAACTTCCTGACGGACAAGTCGATACCCTCATATTCAAAGGACTGGAGCTGGATGTCAGGACTATGCCGGTGGATACTGCCGCATTCAAGCCTCACGATATCAAGGGACAGATACGTTATCCGGTGACATTCAAGGAGATAGCCTTGTATGTCGGGATTGTGCTCATTGCTGCCGGCATCATTGCCCTCATAGTCTGGCTCATTGTCAGAAGGCGCCGCAGGCTCAGCGGGGAAGGCGTGGTCAAGGATCCTCCTTACATTGTGGCTCTGAGGAAACTGGACAGGTACAGGGGCAACAGGTTATGGGCACCGGAGAAGCAGAAGCAGTTCTACAGCGGCGTGACGGATGTGCTCCGGGAGTACATAGCCGGAAGATTCGGAGTCGGGGCCATGGAAATGACTACGGCCGAAATCTTCGACGGGCTGAAGGACAGCGGGATAGCTCCGGAACTTATGGATGAGACAAAGGAGCTTTTCCTGACTTCTGACCTCGTGAAGTTCGCCAAGATGACTGTTTCCGACGAGGAGAATGTCAAGGCTGTTCCTACGGCTGTACGCTTTGTGACCGCCACATGGAAGGAAGAGGAAAAGGTAGAAGAAAAGGAGGCTGAAAATGTTCTTTGACAATCCGGAACTGCTCTGGCTGCTGGTCATACCGGCATTGCTGGCGGCATTGTACATATACAGGGAAATTGTCGGAAGGAGGCCTCACCTGAGGGTTTCCGGCATCGGACCGTGGCTTGCCGGCGGACCTTCCGTACTGGGCATGATGAGACATATCCCCATGATTCTCAGGACTGTGGCCTTGTCTATGATAATTGTTGCCATCGCCCGTCCGAGGTCATCCACCCAGATGGACAAGATCGATACCGAGGGCATTGACATAGTGCTTGCAATGGATGTGTCGACCAGTATGCTGGCAAGGGATTTCACTCCGGACAGGATCAGCGCCGCGAAGGACATTGCCATAGAGTTCATTTCCCAGAGGCCTTCCGACAGGATGGGAATCGTGGTTTTTGCGGGCGAGAGCTACACTCAATGTCCTCTGACTACCGACAGGGCCACTCTCATCAACCTGATGAAGGAGATAGAGACGGGCGTGATTGATGACGGAACCGCCATCGGAAACGGTCTGGCGGTAGCTGTGGCCCGCATTCAGGGCTCTGATGCGAAAAGCAGGGTGGTCATCCTGCTTACCGACGGTGTCAACAACTGCGGAGAAATCACCCCGCAGAACGCAGCCGATATCGCGAAGACCTACGGTGTCAGGGTTTACACCATAGGAGTCGGAGCCAATGGCACAGCTCCTTATCCGGTAGTGACGCCTTGGGGCGTGGAGATGCAGAATGTGGAGGTGGAGATTGACGAGGACCTGCTCAGGAGCATTGCGGAGACCACCGGCGGCAAGTATTTCAGGGCCACCGACAATACGAAACTTTCGGAGATTTACAGCGAGATCAACAAGATGGAGAAGGCCCGCACCACGATCGACAGCTTCCCGGTTTACAAGGAACTCTTCGGCCGTTTCGGCCTCGTGGCGCTGATCTGCCTTCTGCTTGAGGCCCTCCTGAGTCTGACATTGTTCAGGAAACTTCCATAGAATAGTAGATTGTTATGATATATTTTGCTCAGTCTCAATATCTATTATTGCTCGTTCTGGTGCCTGTGTTCCTGGTGCTCTACGGGCTTGTGAGGTATTTCCGCAAGAAGAAGATACGCCGTTTCGGGGACGAGGAGCTGGTGGGAAAGCTTATGCCCTCCTACTCCGGAGCCAAGGGATGGGTACGTGCCGTCCTTTTCGCATCCGCATTCTTTTCCTTCATTATCGGGATGGCAAGGCCTCAGATCGGTGCCAAGCTGAAGGAGCATCAGAGCAGGGGAGCCGAGGTGATGATTGCCCTGGACGTTTCCAACTCCATGCTGGCCAGGGACTATTCCCCATGCCGTCTTGAAAGGGCGAAACTGGCCATTTCAAGGCTTGTGGACAAACTTGACGGGGACAGGATCGGCCTTGTCCTCTTCGCCGGAACATCATTCGTCCAGCTTCCGATCACGACTGACTATGTATCTGCCAAGATGTTTCTCGGCAGCATATCCACAGAGTCGGTCCCGGTGCAGGGAACGGCGATCGGCGAGGCGGTGAATACCTGCATCAGGAGTTTCAGCGCCCAGAGCGAGAGGAGCCGCGCCATCATTGTCATCACTGACGGCGAGAATCACGAAGATGACCCGGTCGAGGCTGCGAAACAGGCGGCTGAGATGGGGATCAGGGTATTCACCATAGGAGTCGGATCTCCGGAAGGCCAGCCTATACCTGTGGCAGGAGGACTGTTGAAGGACTCCAACGGGGAAATTGTCGTTACCAGGCTTGATGAGAATGTCCTGAAGGATGTCGCAAGGGCCGGAGGCGGTGCCTATGTCCGTGCCGGCAATGAGGAATTCGGCCTGAACCCCATCATCTCCGAAATCAAGAATATGGACCAGGAGGAGTTCAATTCGATTGTGTTCGAGGAATATGACGAGCAGTACATGTATTTCTTCGCCATTGCACTCGTTCTCCTGACCATACAGATGCTGGTAGGAGAGAGGAAGGTGCTTAAGAATCTCTTTGATAGGTAAATTGTTGGATATGAGAAAGTTGATATATATATTGGCCTTGCTGTCCATATCTGTTGCGATGTCCGCCCAGACGGACAGGAAGGAGGTGCGCTCCGGCAACAGGCAGTTCCGCAGGGAGAACTACAAGGAGGCCGAGATCTCTTACAGAAAGGCCCTTGTGAAGGATTCCCTGTCATTTGCGGCCAATTACAATCTTGCCAATGTCCTCTATCGCGGGGAACATTATGATGAGGCAGGAAAAATTCTGGAGACTGTCAGGGAGGCGGCTCCTGCATCGGAATACGGCGCCGACTACTTCTTCAATGCGGGTGACATTGCCCTGGCGAAGAAGGATTATGCCGCAGCCGTGGATGCGTTCAAGCAGTCCCTTCTGCTGAATCCCGGAGATCTTCAGGCCAAGGAGAATTATATCTATGCCAGAAAAATGCTGGAGAACCGGCAGCAGAATGGCGGAGGCCAGGATAATCAGCAGAATCAGGACGATCAGCAGAATCAGGACGATCAGGATAACCAGGACAATCAGCAGGACAGGAACGACAATCAGCAGAATCAGGATCAGCAGAATAATCAGGATCAGCAGGACAGTCAGGACGGCCGGAACGGTCAGCAGCCACAGCCTGTAAAAATCTCCCCGCAGCAGGCCCAGCAGATGCTGAAGGCGATGCAGGCCAAGGAGAAGGAGACTCAGGACAAGGTGAACAGGGAGAAGGCCGAGGCACTGAAGTCTAGACAAAAGGAGAAGAACTGGTAACGGAAATCATCAATGGAGAGAAAAGTGAGAGCAATTGTTTCAATGAGGAAGGGCCTGGCGGCATTGGCCCTGTCAGTGTTCGCATCGGTGATGGCCGCCATGCCGGCCTTTGCCCAGACTTCCATCAAGGTGGAGGCTCCGAACATAGTGGGGGCAGACGAGCAGTTCAATGTGACCTTCATCATCGAGGGGGAGGACAGGCCTTCGGAATTCGTATGGGACAAGGGTGAGGATTTCGACCTGGTGTGGGGACCGCAGCAGGGTTCGTCCACAAGCATACAGATAATAAACGGGAAGCGGACCAAATCATCCCAGTTTACATATATCTATATTCTGAAGCCCCGCAAGACGGGACAATGCGTCATTCCTCCGGCTCTGGCGAAGTTCAAGAACAAGGAGGCTTCATCGCAGCCCAAGGCTGTCAAGGTGTTGGACAATGCATCCTCATCCGGCCAGCAGTCCCCGCAGGATTCCCAGTCTTCCGCAAGCTCCAGGCAGTCCGGAACCATAGCCTCGGACGATCTCTATCTCAGTCTCAAGGTGAGCAGGACTGATGTTGTCCTGGGCGAGCCGGTAACAGCCGAATTGAAACTGTACCAGAGGGTTGGCGTGGCAGGTTTCGAAGGGGCAAGGTTCCCCTCATTCAACGGATTCTGGAGCCAGGAGACGGCTGCTCCCACCAACATCGAATTCGAGCGGGAGGATGTGAACGGACAGCTTTACAATTCCGCCCTTCTCAGGAGATATGTCCTGATTCCGCAGCAGACGGGAAGACTCACCATTGAACCTGCGGAACTTGTATGCCTCGTCAATGTAAGAACTTCGTCGAGGTCGGGAAACAGCATTTTCGACAGTTTCTTCGACGACGGCTACACCACTGTCCGCAAACGCATCAATTCAAAGGCAGTCACGGTCAATGTCAGGGATCTGCCTGCCGGTGCGCCTGCCGATTTCGGAGGCGGAGTGGGCCAGTACAGGATTTCTGCCCGTCTTTCCCGCAACGATCTCAAGGCCCACGAGGCCGGCTCGCTTATTGTCACCATATCGGGAAGGGGAAACCTTTCCCTGCTCGAGGCTCCGGAACTCAGGTTTCCGCCTGACTTCGAGGTCTACGATGTCAAGTCCACCACCAATGCCGACAAGAGTACCGGAGGCATTTCCGGAAGCAGGGTCTTCGAATATCCGTTCATCCCGAGAAGTCACGGAGATTTCACCATCGGGCCTGTGACATACTCATATTACGACGTGAATGCAGGCAAGTATGTGAGCGTAAGCTCCGAGGCACTGGACCTCAGGGTGGAGAAAGGCTCCGTCCAGAGCCAGGATGCCCAGACGGTACAGACTCCTTCCGCAGACCGCAAGGATGTGAAGAATCTCGGGGAGGATATCAGGTTCATTGTCCTGGACAAGCCTGATTATTCCTTCAACCGGACATTCATGGTGAACAGCCCGGGATTCTGGATTGCGTTCTCGCTCCTGGCGATTGCCGCTTTTGCCGCATGGCTGATTTTCAAGGGAATGGCTGCAAGAAAGGCCGATGTGGCAGGGACGAGGACCAGGCGTGCCACGAAGATGGCCCTGGCAAGGCTCAGGACCGCATCCGGATATCTCAGGCAGAATCTCGGAGCGGCATTCTACGAGGAGTTGCACAAGGCACTGCTCGGCTATATCTCTGACAAGCTTAATATCGGGGTAGAGGACCTGAACAAGGAAAACATCTCCTCACGCCTTCTCGAAGGTGGTGTGGCTCAGGAACTTGTAGATTCGTACATCTCTCTTGTGGATGCCTGCGAATACGCGAGGTATTCCCCGGATTCCGGCAATGAGGCCATGACTACCCATTACAATGAAGCCGTAAGAATCATTTCATCCATCGATTCCACAATGAAGTCACATAAGAAGACCACGACTGCATACGGGGCGATGTCCCTGATTGTCCTGATGCTTGCCATGCCGGCAGTAATGAGGGCCGGAAATGAGAATGTCCTCCTCGATTCCCTCTGGCAGAAAGGCGTTTCAGCATATTCTGACGGCAGTTGGGAAGAGAGCGCCGGAGCCTGGGAATCCCTCAGGGGAACCGGAGTGGAGTCCGCTGAACTTTACTACAACCTGGGCAATGCCTATTTCAAGGCCACCGAAATCGGCAAGGCTGTCCTCAACTACGAAAGAGCCCTGAGAATCGACCCTTCTTTCAGCGATGCGCGTTTCAATCTGGAATTTGCCCGCTCTATGGTGCAGGATCGGATCGACGCAGTGCCGGAGTTCATTCTCAAGACATGGGCCAGGAAAATCAGCTATCTGATGAATTCCGATGCCTGGGCCATTCTGTCACTTGTTCTTTTTGCCGCCTTTCTGGCAATGATGCTTCTTTTCCTTCTGGGCCCCCGTGCCGGGCTCAAGAGGACGGGCTTCTACTCCGCCATTGTCCTGATATTGCTGTCGGCAGGATGCTACGGTTTCTCCGTATGGCAGAGGAATGTTTACCGCAGGGCTGACTCGGCCGTGGTGATGAAGCCGGTATCTTCCGTAAAGAGTTCACCTTCAGAGGAATCCTCAAAGGATCTCTTCCTTCTTCACGAGGGTACAGAGGTCGGTGTGCTTGACTCTGTGGGCAAATGGGTGAACATCTCCCTGTCTGACGGCAGGCAGGGCTGGATCCCGGCCGCTGACATCGAGATTATATGACATTGAAACAAGATGACATTCCGAAGCATAATGATGTCCCTCGCCGTGATGATCTGTCCGGCGGGGGCATTTGCGTCCGCACAGCAGCAGGACCATCTCCGCTTTGCGTTCCTGGCGGACACCCACATTGCCGCAGAAGGCAGTTCAGTGGCCGACCTTTCCGCTTGTGTCAGGGATATAAATGCCTATGATTCATTGGATTTCGTAATATTCGGAGGAGATGTCACCAATTTCGGCTCCGATGATGAAATCCGCCTGGCGAAGTCTATGACTGACTCCATCTGCCGGCCCGTCTACGTGGTTCAGGGCAATCACGATGCCAACTGGTCGGAGAGCGGCTGCGGTACATTCAAGGAAGTTTTCGGATACGAGCATTTCCTTTTCAGGGCAGGAGGCTGGCGATTCATCGGCTGCAACAGCGGTCCTGACATGAGAATGGCTCCGGGCCTGGTTCCCCGGGAGACAATGGAATGGCTCTCGGAGCAGGAACCGGGCGAAAAGACCATATTCATCAATCATTATCCGATGGATTCGTCAGTCCTGAACTATTTCGACGTGACGAGGGAACTCAAGAGGCTGGATACCAGGATGGTGATCGGCGGCCATCTGCATTCGTACAGGACTAAGAACTATCAGGGCATCCCTGCCGTGGTATGCCGTTCGGCATTGTCCGCAGGCAGGACTCCCGGCTATACGGTGGTGAAGATTGACGGTGACCGTATCTCATTCTCCGAGAGGCGTTTATATGGTCGGACTGCAGTGGAGCTGGAGCCCTGGGCCACATTCGACCTTGTTCCGGTAAAGGATACGGTGAGATATGACAGCCACGGACTTCCGACGGACTACCCCTGGATGAGGTATGATGTCAATGATGAATTCCCTCAGGTCAGGGAGGTATGGAAGAAGAATTTCGGGGCCAATATCGCCGCCGGTTTCGCCGTGAACAGGGACAATGCCTTCTTCCCTCTGGCCTGCGGAGCAATGTTGTCCGTCTCTCTGAAGAACGGCTCTGTAAAGTGGAGAAAGGACTTTCCCGGCAAGATTTACTCCACCCCGGCATTGTCCGGAAAATATCTGGTATTCGGATGTTCGGACGGCAATATATACGCCCTGAATGCCTCTGACGGCACATTGAAATGGAAATTCCAGACCGGGAAAGCCGTTCTTGCCTCGCCTGTGATCCTGGACGGGAAGGTCTTCATCGGCGGCTCCGACGGGGCTTTCAGATGCATTGAACTGAAGACCGGCAAGGCGGTCTGGACATACGGCAATGTCGAGGGCCACGCCGTCTCCACTCCTTACGCTGACGGGGAGAGGGTTATTTTCGGAACCTGGGGAGGCAAGTTGTATTCGCTTGATTCCGAGACCGGAAGGGAGAACTGGGTGTGGTCTGTGGGCAAGGCCTCCAAGATGTATTCCCCGGCCTCGACATTGCCGCTGTACTCTTCCGGGCGAGTTTTCGTGGCGGTTCCCGACAGGCAGGTTTATGCCATCGACGCCTCCACAGGACGCTGCCTTTTCACAGTGAAGGGAGGCCGGGATGCGATATGTCTCGGAAGTGACGGCCGTACAGTTTATTCCAAGGAAATGTTCGGAAGGGCCTATGCTTTTCCTGCCGATGTGCAGTTGTCTTCAGGGACGACGCTCCCGGATTCCTGCAAGACCTGGGTGGCTGACAACCACGCCGGCTATGACATTGCCCCGACCGCTCTGTCAGAAAGGGACGGAGTCCTGTATATCCCGACAGACAAGGGCAATATCATTGCCCTGAGGGCATCTGACGGCGCTTTCCTCTGGGCTCACAAGCTCTCGATAGCCCTTGTGAACCCTCTCCGTCATTTGTTTTTCGCCCGTAAAAACGCTATATTGGCATCTGCGATGGACGGGACTGTCGCATTGATGAGTGAATAACACTAATATTTCAGATACTGATGAACATTGTAAAGACAACAATGCTGGCTGCCGGGCTGTTGATGGCCTCTTTCCAGGTCCGTGCCGCCGCCAATGCAATCGAAGAGGACTGGCAGAACCCGGAAGTGTTCGGAATCAACCGCCTTCCGATGAGGGCCAGCTTCACTACCGACCAGCAGAAGACATTGAGCCTCAATGGTGAATGGAAATTCAACTTCTGCGAGAACCCTTCTTCCAGGACTGCCGGATTCCAGGCTGTGGATTTCAATGACTCCGGCTGGGACAATATTCCGGTCCCGGGTCTCTGGGATTTCCATGGTTACTGCGACCCTATGTATGTCAATGTGGGATATCCGTGGAGGGGTCATTACAGGAACAATCCGCCTTTCGTTCCGGAGGAGCACAACTATGTAGGCCAGTACCGCCGCACATTCATTGTCGAGGAAGGCTGGACAGGCAGGCAGATATGCCTTTGCATCGGCTCTGCCACATCCAATGTCCGTGTATGGGTGAACGGCAAGGAGGTCGGATACAGCGAGGACAGCAAACTTGAGGCGAGATTCGACATTACCAGGTATGTCAAGGCGGGAGTCAATACGATTGCCCTCGAGATTTTCCGCTGGTGTGACGGCACCTATCTCGAGGACCAGGATTTCTGGCGTTTCGCAGGCATTGCCAGGGGAGTGTATGTATATACCAGGGAGCAGAAGAGGATCGAGGATATCAATGTCCGTGCGGACATGGACGGAAATGTTTCAATCCTGGCAAAGACCACCCCGGGCATTTCCAGGATCAGATATGCGGTTTGCGATCCTTTCGGAAACATTGTTGCTGAGATTACCGAGCCCGCTGTAAAGTCCCAGGAGAAGGATGATGAAGGCAATATTGTCTTCAGGACGGACGTGAAGGTCAATTCTCCTGCGCTCTGGAGCGCCGAATCCCCATCCCTCTATACCCTCAGGGCCGAGGCGGAGGACAGAAAGGGAGTAGTGGAGAGCACCGGGATTGATTTCGGATTCCGCTCCGTTGAGATCCGGAACTCCCAGCTTCTCGTCAACGGTCAGCCTGTCCTCATCAAGGGGGCCGACCGCCATGAACTCAGCCCTTATGGCGGATATGTAATTTCCGAGGCCGAGATGGTCAGGGATATCGAGGTGATGAAGCAGCTGAATGTCAATGCGGTACGTACCTGCCACTATCCTGATGACCCGCGCTGGTACTCACTCTGCGACAAGTATGGCATATATGTTCTCGACGAGGCCAATGTCGAGTCTCACGGAATGGGTTACGGCGAGGAGTCCCTGGCTCACAGGGCCGATTACAAGGCAGCCCACCTGAGCCGCAACCAGCGTATGGTCTACAGGGACATCAACCACCCGAGCATCATTATCTGGAGCCTTGGCAACGAAGCCGGCAACGGGGACAATTTCCGGGCTGCCTATGACTGGATAAAGGGGTATGATCCGACCAGGCCGGTTCAATATGAGAGGGCCGTGCTGGAGTACAACACCGACATCTACTGTCCGATGTATCTTTCTCCGGACGACTGCGAGAAATATCTTACATCCAATCCTCCGAAGCCCCTCATCCAGTGCGAGTACGCCCACGCCATGGGCAACTCGGTGGGCAACTTCAAGGAATACTGGGATCTTGTCCGCAAATACCCTTCATATCAGGGAGGCTTCATCTGGGACTTCGAGGATCAGGCTATCCGCAAGTCCGTTGACCCTGTCAGGTACGGGACAGACCACATGTTCATTTTCGGAGGCGACTCCAATGACTATGATCCTTCAGACGGCTCATTCAACTGCAACGGCTTCATTACCGCCGACAGGCAGTTCCATCCGTCGGCATACGAGATCAGATACCAGTACAGGTCCATTCTCACTTCATTGGAAATTCAGGAGCCGAAGGAAAGACTCAGGGATGACAATACCGAGATCAGGCTCAATGTCCATAATGAGAACTTCTTCATAGACCTGTCCCGCTACAGGCTTGTGTGGACGGTCGAGGTGGCCGGCAACAAGGTCAGGACAGGTGTTGTGGAGAATGTCAAGGCGGCTCCGGGGGAGACTGTTTCAGTCGGTCTGGGCATTACCGGAAAGGATTTGCTTGAGGATGCCGCGACATCGATGACCGGGGACCCTTACCACGCCTCAGTTGTGCCTGGGGGCATTGACGGTGACATCTTCATTACCGCAAGCTGGCAGCTCAAGAAGCGTGACAGCCTCCTTCCTGCAGGCTTCGAGGTGGCTTATGACCAGATGGCTCTGTACGAGGCTCCTGCCTCTGCATACGCTGCAGGCTCCGCTGCCGGAAATGCGATGGCGGTTGCATCTGTCGGTGACAATCTCGAATTCACCGGAACTTACAAGGCTCCGGGAACTACCGCCGAGCGCAATGTTGCCTGGAAGGCTGTGTTCGACAAGACAACCGGTCTGCTGACCTCGTATGAGAATGCCGGAGTGCAGATGCTGAAGGAACCGCTCATGCCTTCATTCTGGCGTGCTCCTGTGGAGAATGACATGGGTGCGGGTATGCACAAGAAGTTCAGGATGTGGAGGAATCCGGAGCTCAAGCCGGTGTCGATGGATATTGCCGAAGCAGAAGGGCACACATGTCTCACAGTGGTTTACAGGCCTTTCGGAGATGTGTGCGACATCGAGATGACATACAGGGTTTATGGGGACGGCGCGATTTCCTGCACGGAGAAGCTGAAGGATGCCGGCTCTCTCTCCAAGGCTACGCCTATGTTCAGGTTCGGAATGAAATTCACTATGCCGGGCGAGTTCTCGACTCTGGACTTCTACGGCTACGGCCCTTGGGAGAATTATTCCGACAGATGCTCGGCGGCATTGATGGGAAGATATGTCCAGAGTGTAAGTGACCAGTATCATTACGGCTATCCACGCACTCAGGAGTCCGGGACCAAGACCGGCCTGAGATGGATGAGGGTACTGGATGCTTCCGGAAAGGGCATTGAGATTACATCGGATGTCAGATTCAGCGGCTCTGCCATACCTTTCAGCTTTGACGATCTGGACTGCACCGTCATTGACCCGAATCCTCGTCCTAACCCGACAAATAACCAGCAGGGCGTTGCGAAACATTCGCTCGAGCTCATACCTCTTGCGCACAGGGATGCCAGGGCTCTCGGCTCGACCTATGTCAATTTCGAACTGAAGCAGATGGGCGTCGGAGGCATCAACTCCTGGGGCACCTGGCCTCTGGAGGACTACAGAGTGAACGCTGAAGAGATGGAGTTCAATTTCGTCATCAGGCCGCTCTGATTTCCCGGATGACAAGTATACATTGATTTGCCGCCTCGGATGGGTCAATCCTGTCCGGGGCGGAAATGCCATAGAATGATGCCTGCCGTGACAGATATGTTCAGGGAATGCTTGGTGCCGTACTGCGGGATTTCAATGACCCCGTCCGATGCCTCGATGACTTCCTGGTCCACTCCGTCCACCTCATTGCCGAATACCAGGGCGTAACGTTTCCCGGCCTCCGGGGTGAACCTGTCCAGTATGATCGAGTCCAGGGCCTGCTCCACGCAGAGGATCTCGTATCCCTCGGCGCGGAGTTTTTCTATTGCTTCCATCGTGCGGCTGCAATATTCCCAGTCCACGCTGAATTCGGCCCCGAGGGCGGACTTGTGGATTTCGGCCGATGGCGGTGTCGCGCAGATGCCGCAGAGGAAGACCCTGTCAGCCTTGAACGAGTCTGCGCTCCTGAACACCGAGCCTACATTGTGAGCGCTCCTGACATTGTCCAGGACTACTGCTATCCCGCTGCCTGGCAATGCCTTGTATTCTTCCGCAGTGACACGGCCCATCTCGATTCCCAGTTTCTTCCTATGCTTCATATTGTCGATCATAACGTTTATTCCGGTTCAATAATAATACAAATTTAAAGCAAAATTATCCGGAAATTACTATATTTGTAATCAATATCCGCTTTGTCGGGGTTTATTTTGTATACATTTACTTGGAGCTTATGAAACAGGATGTACAGCTTTTTGATCTGATCAGAAAGGAAAAGGAGAGACAGTCTCAGGGACTGGAACTTATTGCGTCTGAAAACTATGTCACGGACCAGGTGCTCGAGGCAATGGGTTCGATCTGCACGAACAAATATGCGGAGGGCTATCCGGGCAAGCGCTACTACGGAGGATGCGAGGTGGTGGACCAGATAGAGCAGCTCGCCATCGACAGGCTCTGCAAGCTCTACGGAGCTGAGTATGCCAATGTTCAGCCGCATTCCGGTGCCCAGGCCAACCTTGCTGTGGAGATGGCTGTGCTGAAGCCGGGCGACGTGTTCATGGGTCTTGACCTTTCCCAGGGAGGACATCTTACCCACGGCTCTCCTGTCAATGCATCCGGCATTCTTTACAAGGCTGTGGCATACGGACTTGACCCTGAGACCGGAAGAATCGACTATGACAAGATGGAGAGGGTGGCCAGGGAATGCCATCCGAAACTCATCATCGGAGGTGCATCCGCCTATTCAAGGGAGTGGGACTACGCCAGGATGAGGAAAATCGCCGACGAGGTCGGTGCGATTCTCTGGATCGACATGGCCCATACAGCCGGCCTCATTGCCGCAGGCATCCTCGACAATCCTGTCAAGTATGCGCATATCGTGACTTCCACGACTCACAAGACCCTCCGCGGTCCGCGTGGAGGTATCATATTGATGGGCAAGGACTTCGATGACCCTCAGGGCAGGCTTACGCCGAAGGGTGAAGTCAAGAAGATGTCCCAGATTCTCAATTCAAGCGTGTTCCCTGGCGTGCAGGGCGGACCTCTTGAGCATGTCATCGCAGCCAAGGCAGTGGCATTCTATGAGGCGATGCAGCCTGAGTATGTAGAGTATCAGAAGCAGGTTGCCGCAAATGCCAAAGCCATGTGCGCAAGGTTTATGGCAAAGGGTTACAAGGTAGTCTCCGGCGGCACTGACAACCATCTCATGCTCATTGATCTCCGTTCCAGGTTCCCTGAGGTTACCGGACGCGTTGCGGAGTCTGAGCTTGTGAAGGCTGACATCACCGTCAACAAGAATATGGTTCCTTTCGATTCCCGTACTCCTTTCCAGACATCGGGAATACGCGTCGGCACTCCTGCCGTGACTTCGCGCGGCTTCATTGAGAAGGATATGGAGGATATCGTGGAACTCATCGATACTGTTCTCGCATCCGCCTCAAGCCATATCAATGTGCTGACTGCCAAAGGCGAGCTCGATGCTGCCGGCAAGGCTTCACTCGAAGAGCATGGCGCCCTTCTCGATGAGGTCAGGAGAAAGGTTCACATGATGACAGGCGGAAGGCCGTTGAACAGGTATTGACGATTGGTCTGAATAGATGAAAGGTTACTATACTGAGGAAAACAAGTATTTGCTGAAATCCGTCATCCCGTGTTTCTTCGTGGATGCGGATTTCCGCTTGAAACCGACTTCCTTCATGGATATGGCCCAGGAGATGGCCTATCTCGCTGCCAATGAGAAGGGTTTCGGTTATGATGCACTTATGGAGAAGGGCACTGTATGGGTGCTCTCCAGGATGAACATCAAGTTTCTGAAGTATCCTGAGTGGAGGGATGAGGTGATTATGACCACCTGGCACAAGGGCCCTTCCGGACCATTTTTCCTGAGGGATTTCATACTTGCATCCGCAGAAGGCGAGCCTCTTGTCCGGGCTACGAGTTCGTGGGTGGTGATGGACGTGAATTCCAGGAGGCTCTGCCGTGCCGAGGATATCGTCGGAGGTGATACATCCTGTCCCGACCACGCTGTGGAGACTCCGGCAGGCAAGGTCATATTGCCGAAGGGCATCGAACCTGAAAATGTCGGAAGCCATGTCGTGAGATATTCTGACGTGGATCTTCTCGGGCATACGAACAATGTCAGATATCTTGTATGGGCATTGGACCGCATTGATCTGGATGAGCTCAGGGCACATCCTGTCAAGGAAGTCTCGATCAACTTCAACCACGAGGTCCGTCCGGGAGAGACGGTGGAGCTCGGCAGGGTCAGAGTAGAGAATCCCGAGGGAGTCACATATTATTTTGAAGGCAAGACTGGAGGCCGCCAGGCCTTCAGCGTAAAAATTGATATATGAACGAACTAATTTTCGGAACGGGAATAGCGCATACGATACTCCTGTTCGCATTGGTGATTGCAACCGGCATCTACCTCGGCCGGTTCAAGGTAAAGGGTGTCTCCATAGGCTCGACCTGGATACTCTTCGTGGGAATTCTTCTCAGCCATTTCGGCTTCAGGGCGGATCCCCACATTCTTTCATTCATGAAGGATTTCGGACTGATCCTGTTCGTGTTCTCGATAGGACTTCAGGTCGGTCCGGGCTTCTTCCACACGTTCAGGACCGGAGGACTGAAGATGAATCTTCTGGCCTTCCTGATGGTCATCCTGGCCGTAGGGGTAACCCTCTCCATACATTTCATTACAGGGGAGGACCTCAGGATTATGACCGGAGTAATGTCGGGAGCTGTCACCAACACCCCGGGACTCGGTGCCGCGCAGCAGACATTGTCGGATGCGATGTCAGCCTCCGGGATATCCCAGTCTGTGGTCGCCGACAGCACTTCATCCATCGCCTCAGCCTATGCGGTGGCCTATCCTCTCGGCGTGCTCGGCGTGATATTCCTTCTAATCTTCTTCAAGGCCATCTTCAAGGTGGATATTGACAAGGAGAAGGAAGCCCTTGACAATGAGGGCAATGAGGGCGGAAATGCAATCAGGGCCAGCTACCAGGTCTGCAATCCGGCATTGTTCGGAATGACGGTGGCTTCCCTCATCAAGGATGACGGCGACAGATTCGTGATTTCCAGGATTTCCCACGGCGGCGTGGTCGAGACTCCCGGTCCGGCCACTGTGCTCAACGAAGGGGACAATGTGCTGGTAATCACTTCGCAGGCTCATGAGGAAGCTGTCAAGATACTTTTCGGCAAAGAACTTGAGATACCATTCAGCGAATGGACCGCGAAGAAAAGCAGCCCGGTTGCGAGGAAAATCACCATCACCAGGTCCGGACTCACAGGAAAGAAGCTCAGAGAGCTCAATGTCAGATCTTTGTATGGCGTTACCGTGACCCGCGTCATCAGGGCAGGTGTGGAGCTTGTCGCCAATCCCAACCTCTACCTCCAGATGGGAGACACTCTCCTTGTCGTGGGTGATGAGGAAGGAATCGACAAGGTGGCCAGACTCTTCGGAAACAAGGCATCCAGGCTCAGCCATCCTAATCTCGTGCCGATATTCTTCGGTATCGTGATAGGTGTGATTTTCGGCTCCATCCCTATCAGTTTCCCTGGTGTTCCACAGCCTGTCAAGCTCGGACTTGCGGGCGGTCCGCTCATCATATCCATCCTTCTCGGCTATTTCGGACCGAAAATGAAGATTACCACCTATACCACAGTGAGCGCCAATATGATGCTCCGTGAAATAGGCATCTCATTCTTCCTTGCAGCTGTCGGACTCGGCGCAGGTGCCAACTTCATCAGCGCAATCGTGAATGGAGGATACTGGTGGATACTTTACGGCTTCCTGATCACTGTCGTCCCTATCATAGTCACCGTGCTTGTGGCAAGGCTCGCATTGAAGCTGAATTTCTATCAGATCTGCGGTCTCATTGCCGGTTCCACGACAAACCCTCCTGTACTCGCCTTTGCCCAGGGAGCATATGGAACTGATTATACCTCAGTTAATTATGCTACCGTATATCCATTGTCGATGTTTATGCGCGTACTTGCGGCACAGCTGCTGATACTGTTTACATTGTAGACTGTGATTGACCTTGTATATCCTCCGGAGCCTGCTCCGATACTTCCCGCACCGACGGCTGATGCGCCTTCAGTAAAGATTGCGCATGCCGGCGAGATGCTTCCTGTCATCAGGGAGAACGGTATCGTGTATGCTCAGGCGTCCCGGAGGTATTGTCACGGGGGCTCCTTCCTCCTTCATCCGGTTGTCCATCTTCATATCATCAACCGCAATGCCGAGCTGTATCTGCAGAAACGCTCGATGAAGAAGGATCTTCTTCCCGGCAGATGGGACACCGCTGTGGGTGGCCACGTGGACTATGGCGAATATATATCGGAGGCTCTTCACCGCGAGGCGGCGGAGGAACTCGGATTCTATGACTACAACCCGATCTACCTCGGCAGCTATGTGTTCCAGAGCGAGGTGGAGAGGGAAATGGTCAATATTTTTGCCGCGGTAGGCAATTTCACCCTCCATCCGGATGCCGAAGAGGTGGAAGAAGGGCGTTACTGGCCTCTTGACGAGATTGAGGAGAATATCGGCAATTCGATCTTCACTCCGAACTTCGAGGGTGAGTTCAGGAAAATCAGAAGATCACTGGAGGCTCTTCTGTGATATGACAGTAACCATTAATTGCAGACTATGAAAACTTTAATCACCATCCTTGCCGCATTGGCGACTCTTATCCCCGTATCCGCCGCTTCTGACGGCAATGCCAGGCTGACTGACAATGTGAATCCGTTCCTGGGCACAGCCACATTGTGGGAGGAATCCGACCTGCATTATGTCAGAAAGCGCCAGTCCAGGACCTGGGGAGCGGAGACTTTCCCGGGAGCATCCCTTCCGAATGCTATGATTCAGGCGAGCCCGGTGACCATGTTCAGAAGCGGCTCAGGATATCAGTATGAGGATAGCCTCATATACGGTTTTGCCCATACCAACAAGGGGCATTGGAACCTGCTGCATCTTCCTGTGCTTCCGGTTTCCGGTGACGTTGATCCTGAGGACTTTGCTTCTTCGTTCAGCCACGACAATGAGAGCGCCAGACCGGGATACTACAGCGTTTTCCTGGACCGTTACGGAGTCCTGGCGGAGCTCACGTCCACTCTGAGATGCGCATTTCACAGATATACATTCCCTGCGGACACTGACAAGGAAGTTCTGGTTGACATCACGAGAAACAACAACAGGGTAACGGACTGGGACATAAGGGCCTGCGGAGACAATGCATTCTGCGGCCGCCAGAACGGCGAAGGCACCATCCATTTCTACGCCATTGCCAATTATTCCATTGACAATATTGAGCTTAAGTCCGGAGACAAGTCGCATCAGGCAGCTGTTGTATCTTTCAAAAACAGCAGGGGCGACAAGCCGCTGGAACTCAGATTCGGGTTCTCATTCACAAGTGTCGAGAATGCCAGGGCCAATCTCGAGGCCGAGATGGCCGCCAAGGATTTCGAGCAGGTCAGAAATGATGCTGACAATGTCTGGGAGAATCTGCTTTCGTCGATACGGGTCAGCGGGGGAACAGACAGGCAGAGGCGTATTTTCTATTCCTGTCTCTACAGAGCCTTCATGTGGCCCTGCCTCAGAAGCGACGTAAACGGAGACCATACGGATGTCAGGGGGAATATTGTTAATGCTGAGTATGATTATTATACCCTTCCTTCATTCTGGGATGACTACCGCAATAAGCTGATTCTTCTGGCCATGGTGAGGCCGGATGTGGCTTCGGATGTTGCCGCATCCATCATTGAGATGGGTGAGAAAGGGACAGGTTATATGCCTACATTCTTCCACGGAGATCATGCGGCGGCCTATATTGCGGAAATCTGGTCCCGCGGCGTCAGGGAAGGTTATGACATCGGAAAGGCTTATAAGCTGCTGTACCGCAATGCCACTGTGCCCGGAAAGGGGGGACGCAGATATCTTGACGAGTATCTCGAAAATGGCTGGATTGCTGAGAAGGATACCGTCAATGTCCCATATTATGACGAGTACAAGGGTGCGGTTACCAAGACTCTGGAGTATGCCTACGACGACTATGCAGTGGCACAGGTGGCCAGGGCGGTCGGAGACAGAAAGGGTTACAGGCTGATGATGAAGCATTCCCGCAACTGGAAGAATGTATTCGACCCTTCCACCGGATTCTTCAGGGGAAGGATTGCTGACGGTTCCTGGATCAGGGACTTTGACCCGTTCTATCCTTATTTCCAGTATATGTACAGAGAGTCCAATGCCTGGAACAATCTTTTCTACCCTCCTCACGACCGTAAGGGAATGATAGCCATGTATCCTTCGAAGGCGGCAATCGAGGCCAAGCTGGATTCCTTGTTCACTGAGCCCTGGAGAGGCTATGAGGTGGAGAATCTGACCGGCTTCCTTGGCAACTACTGCCACGGGAATCAGCCCGGTCACAGTATCCCGTATATGTATGCCCTCATCGGGAGACAGGAGAAGACACAGGAGGTCCTGAACTATATTATGGACAATTTCTACGATATGGGAGCGGAGGGTCTGGCCCTTGCCGGAATGGACGATGCCGGGGAGATGACATCCTGGTATGTCCTCAATGCCATCGGTATCTACACCTATTCTCCTGCAGATCCGGAATATTTCGTGTCGGTTCCGCTTTTTGACGAGACTGTCTTCACTCTGGGTGACGGACGCCGGTTCACCATCAGGAAAAACGGGGAGGGAGTCCATATTGACTCGATCCGCTGCGGACGCAAGAAGTTGAAAGGCTGGTTTGTGGGGCATGACCAGCTCGTGGACGGAGGGCTCGTCATCAATGTGAGATAAGTCCGTTTTTTTGATACAGGACGCCAGTCGGGAAGTCCGGACTGTTCTTTGAGGATAATAAAATAACAGGTGTTGCCTAACATCTGTTATTTTATTATATTTGCAGCCGGATTTCAAATTGCAAGTAATATGAAACGTACATTGAAAACAATATTCGGCCTGGCACTTATTGCTGCCGGCGTAATCGGGATTCTCGCATTTTCGGGAGTCATAAATCTCACATTTTCAATTGATGGCTGGTGGACATTGTTTATCATCATCCCCTGCATTGCCAGTCTTTTCACCGGAAAGGATATTATCGGATCGCTGATGGGAATCAGCGTTGGTGTCCTGCTTCTTCTGGCTGCGAGGGGTATTGTTCCGTGGAATGCGATATGGATGTATCTCCTTGCCATTGTGGTTATCGGAGTGGGATTGAAGATGGTGTTCAACATAGGAAACTGCTCATCAGGCTTCAAGAATATGAAATGCGTGGTCGAGGACGGAAAGGAGATACGCTGTGTGGAGAATGCTTTCGGCTATCAGAAGATTTCGCTTTCCGGAGTAAAGGTCGAAGGCGTCAGAATCAAGAACAGTTTCGGCTCCGTCTGTCTGGATTTGCGGGGAGCAATCATCGAAGGGGACATTGACATAAAGGTGGAACTCGCATTCGGCGGTATGGCAATCTGGACTCCTGAGGGATGCCAGGTAAAAACAGCGGTCAACAGCGGTTTCGGTGGCGTTGGAGACAAGAGGACACATAAGGAGGATCCCTCAAAGCCGGTGATATTCATCACGGGAAACTGTGGCTTTGGAGGTATAGTGCTCGGATGATCAAGACGATACCATGCCCAGACAAGCTCGCTTTACAAAAGAGATGATATGCGGAGTCGCGATTGACATCATCCGTGAGGAAGGCTCTGCCGCTCTTTCGTCGCGCAATATCTGCAGCAGAATGGGCTGCTCCGTCAGTCCCATTTTCAGGGAATATGCGAATATGGAGGAACTGGCTGCGGATGTCAGGCGTGCGGTGGAACTCCGTTTTGGAGAATATATGGCCGGTGTCACCGATTTTGAACCGGCCTTCAAGGAAATGGCCGTCAGGATGGTCCGTTTCTCAAGGGATGAGCCCAATCTCTTCCATTTTCTTTTCTTGGAAAGTAGGGGGCGGGATGGCGTGGCCGATGACATAGCCAGGGCATGCCTCAGGCAGACGGAGCGTTCGTTCAATCTGAGCCCGGAGCAGGCGGAATTCATCTATTTCCAGCTATGGCCTTTTCTCTGCGGCATTACCCTGCTGTGCAACAAGGACCCCGAGGTCTATTCGGACAGCTACATCTCACGTCTGCTTTCTGTCCAGTTCCAGGCTCTCCTTATGCTTCTCAAGTCTGGCAGAAAGGTCATTGATGTCGAGCCGGAACCTGTAGGCAGGCCTCGTCAGGAATCAAAAAATAAAGTATGAAAATGAATGAACTGATTGGATACTGCGGCCTCGATTGCGGGCAATGCGATGCCAGAATCGCCACTGTCAACAATGACGATGAACTCCGTGCCAGAACAGCAAAGCTGTGGTGCGGGTGGAACAATACTGACGAAATCAAACCTGCGCCGGGTGCTCTGACAAGGCAGGCTGCGCAAAACTTGCCCCGTTTATGGACAATGAGGTGGCAAGAAAGAATATGAATTTATGAATCTTTTGATTATCAATGCCAGCCCGAGAAGGAACGGCAATATTTCCAAACGGCTTGAACTGATGAAGGAAGAGGCCGTGCGGCTGGGAGCAGACGTCAATGTCGAATATGCCCAGAGCTGGAATATCCGTCCCTGCATCGGCTGTATGAAATGCCGCTCCGCGAAAAATTGCGTGCTTCCGGAAGACGATTCCCAGAGGGTGCTGTCCCTGATTCGGGATTGTGATGCCCTGATAATCGGTTCCCCAACCTATTGGGGCAATATGCCGGCGACCCTCAAACTTCTTTTTGACCGTACTGTCTATGGCCTGATGGATGAGAACAGACTGGCAATGCCGGTGCCCCTCCATAAGGGAAAGAAGGCCATAATTGTCTGTACCTCAAGCACTCCATGGCCATTCAATGTCCTTATGGGCCAGACCGGCGGTGTTGTAAGGGCAATAAAGGAGGTAATCGGGACGGCCGGTTTCAAAGTCCGTTCAATTCAAAGAGGCGGAACAAAGAATCATCCTGAAATTACCCCGAGGGATATCCGGCTCTGCCGGAAAGCGGTGCGGGGCATCCTGGGCAAATAATCTTAATGCCCGTGGAATGCGGGTCCCATTCATCCAAGGGTTGTGCAGCCTGTCAGAGCATCCTTCTGATCAGGTCATTCATCTTTTTGTGGAGCCTGATTATGATTGGGAACTGTACCAGGCCGATCGCGAGGAGGAACACAATCGGGAGGCCTGTACAGATTTCGGTCAAGGTATTTGTGAATCCGCATTCCGGCAGCAGATTGAGCACTGGCTGCAGCAGAAGGCCGAGGATACCCGTATAAATCATGCCTGTGAGGCTGTTGAACTGCTGGCTGAAGAACTTGTTTGCAAGACGAAGTTTGGCTGAGACATTCTCGCCGTTTTCGAAAGGACCTTCCGCCGCTTTCCGTTTCCAGTAAATCTTGCTGTCACATTCGTGGACGAATATGTCTCCGCAGGAGGACCTGAAATTCACATAGTCCTCGTTGCTGTCATTGATATAGTCCTCGTCGAAATCGATTTGGAATATATACTCACCGGGTTCACATTTCTTGAACCGGTAGATATATACGTTGGCATGCCACAGGCACCAGCCGTTCCTGGACATTTCGTTCAGCCATTCTTCCTCCTTGTCGAAGTCCACGAACCAGTTGACCACAGTCTTTTCCGTTTTCATTGTCCTACTTTTTTAAATAATTCCTTCCGTTAGACACGAGCTCCTCAAGGCGCTCCAATTCAGCCTCCAGTACCTTCTGGCCGGCCTCAGTGATTTTGTACAGCTTCCTTCGGCTGTCCGTATCCCCACTTTCTCCTCCGGGGGCGATCCATCCCTTCTCAAGCAGGTTGGAAATGGCCCCATACAATGTCCCGGCTGACAGAATCAGCCTGCCATTGCTCATTGCGGATGTCTTCTGCATTATGCCGTAGCCGTGCATCGGCTCCTGCAAAGCCAGAAGGATGTAGAATATGGATTCCGTCAATGCTGATGTTGATGTGTTCATATATCGTCTGACATTATATCGTATGACGATGCAAAGATAGGCTATATATTTTAGTTTTGCAAATTCCTGGCGTTTTTTGGAGATGAGCGATATAAAACTTCGGTACAGGCATTATTCGGAAGTCTTTATTAACAGTTGATTACTGATTTTTAATAATTACATTTGCGTAAAATGAATTCTAATGAATAATCCTCGGGCTGAATCTCCGGAAAATTTCTAACTTTGCCTCATTGCCATCGGCGGCAGAATAGCAAAACAGAGACAATATGAGAGCAGCAATATACGGAGCAGGTTCCCTCGGGACCATTCTTGGGGCATTCATAACCCGCAATGGAGGTCAGATTGAGCTGATAAACAGGAACAGGGCTCATATCGAAGCCCTGCGTAAGGACGGGGCACGTGTTGTCGGCACCATTGAATTCACACAGCCGGTCACCGCATACACCCCTGACCTTATGAGCGGTACTTACGACATCATTTTCCTGATGACCAAGCAGCAGCACAATGACGAGGTGGTCACCTTCCTAAAGGATTTCCTTGCGGAGGACGGAGTAATCGTCACACTGCAGAACGGACTTCCCGAACTTGGCATCGGGGAAATAGTGGGACCGCAACGGGTACTGGGATGTACTGTAGCCTGGGGCGCTACTATGCTCGGGCCTGGCGTATGCGAGCTGACGAGTTCCCCTGACTCGCTCACATTCTCGCTTGGAAGCCTCGAAAAGGAGGGCGATGCCAGGATTCCTCAGGTCAAGGCCCTTCTGGAGAAGATGGGACACGTTGAGGTGGACGGGAACTTTCTTGGCAGCAGATGGAGCAAACTTCTCATCAATGCTTCGTTTTCAGGTATGAGCGCCGTGCTCGGAACAACCTTCGGCGAGGCGGCCGGAAACAGGGCCTCGCGCAGGATAATCCAGTCCATAATCAAGGAGTGCATTGATGTGTGCGCTGCGGCCGGAATCCGCATTGAGCCAGTCCAGGGCAAGGATATTGTCAAGCTCCTCGATTTCCACGGTCCACTGAAGAAGGCCTTATCCTTCTTCATAATTCCCATAGCGATAAAGAAACACGCCCGTCTGAAGGCAAGTATGCTTCAGGACCTTGAGCACGGGAAATTGACCGAGGTCGATGCCATAAACGGCGTTGTCAGCGCATTCGGCCGCAAGGCGGGCATTCCTACCCCGATGAACGACAAGGTCGTGGAGATAATCCACCGCATTGAACGGGGTGAACTTCGCGCCAGCCTCGACAATATCCGCGAGTTCTGACACCCGGACTTTCAATCTTGTCCGGAAAAGGAATCGATGAGTAATCCCAAGTAAAAATATGAGAAAGGAAAGCAGACAAATGAGTGCCGAATGGACGCTGGAAGTGTTCGACAAGGCACCATACGTGACGGTCAGCATGACTGATGGGGACGGCATGCCCTACGGTCTGCCCCTGTCGCTCGTGCGTACCGACGAGAAGACCTTCTGGTTCCATTGCGCCACGGAAGGCAGGAAACTGGACATATTGAGGGCCAATCCTAAGGTGTTCCTGTCGGCCGTTACCAAGTGCAGGCAATAAGCAATCCTGTTTACCCTCTCTCAGAAAGCAGCAGCAAGAATCTTCTCAAACTGTATATGAACGATGTCGGGCTGCTTACAGGCGTCCTTTTCTGGCAAGGACTACTGGATACACAGTGCTCTTGACAAGTTCCTGTCAAATGGGGAATACGACGTAAAACGAGGTATTGTGCTCAGCAATGAGCAGCGGGTATATACCGTGAAGGGCATAACATATATGCCTGTTTACTATTCAATGTTCATTGTTCCGGCAGAGAGCGACAGGGCTGATTATATAGAAATATAGAACCACCTTTCCGTGTCTGACGGTATCGGACGTCATCGTGAAGGTAACTCTTGCGAGTCTAATACGGATAAAGTGCAATTATGACTATTGACCGGTACGGATAAGATGCATTCAACAATATCCCCATGACAAGTGGTATGGTGGTAAAACCACTGATGAAAAGGACATTTGGTTACAAGGAGTGATTGATACCAATTGTTGATTCGTGGAAATACTACGCATACATATCAAAGATTGTTAAAGTATGGAAGAGATCGGTCTAATAAAAACAAGAGGTCGCCCGAAGCGACCTCTGCAAGTGATTTGGCGTATCTTACCGATAAGTCACGGTAAGCACTTTCGGACAAGACCAAGAATTTGATGTTTTGGTGTATTGCTTCGGAGTCGTCGTAAAGTCATAGTATGTTGTTACAATAGGATTACCATTCGCATCTTCACGCTGATCTACCCATTGCACCGTATCACCCACAACTATGTTGTAAGTCACCTTATATTGCTGAAAATTCAATGTCTCCGTAGCGGTAAGCGGACAACCGTCTTTATCAAATGTCCAGACTATCGGATTACCTGTTTCCGGTACTTCTGATATAACAGTTGTATATTCTACTGGAATGGTCACATTAGGGGTAGTATAGTTACTTACCGGAATGACAGATATTGCATCATCTCCTTCTCCTCCTATTTCCATCAGACAATCAGTAAATTTTCCGCACATCCTCGTAGCAATGAAGAGATATACTTCATCTATTCCAAAGTCTCCCTCCATTATGAAAGGATTCAAATCAACATTAATTTTGTCATTTGCATGACGATGAGCATACATTGTACTAAGATATGGCAGTTCCTTTCGCTTATCTTCCCAATAAGAACTTCCTTCTTTTCCCCAATTCTGAACTTCAGACCAAAGACCGTCTGTATAGTAGAGTTTAGACCCTTCTTCATTCACACTACCGCCGTAATTCTCCTCACCTAACGTCATTGCAGACAAGTAGCCCTTACTATCATACTCATACCTTCCATAATCATAATGTATATCATTATAATAATCTCTGTCCACCAATTCAAAACGGGAAACCCTGCCCAAATCATCAAGGGTGGCATCTATAATGCTTGAACCACTCTCATAATCACCTTTCTTCACATAAGTCAACTCAACCTCACCTGCTATAGAATAATTGAAAGACCATCTTTGACTTTGTGAATCATATCCATCATCCTTATATTCCCTTGTGATTCGTGCAATGCGATTACGATTCTTTTCATCATATTCAAATGTCAGGACATCTTCTTCAAACTCTCCGTCATAGTCAGTAAAGTTCCATTCTAACTTGCTTACATACTTCTTATACTCAGGAGTCTGCACATCTCCCTGTGACGGCACTTCCGTTGTAGCCACCTGTGTTATAGAAATTGTAATAGTCTGACTGCCACATGAGATGATGATATTTGCCGTTCTATCCTCCCCCGTGTCATTAGCCTCAAGAATTATACTTATCGTATAAGTCCCGGCTTCATCACCATGATCCGGAGTGATAGACACCCACATAGGCTGAGAACCCTTTGTTGAGACAGGTACTACCCGTGATGTCCAAGCATCAGTGGCCGTGAATGATAGTCCTTCAGCTGTTAGTGTTTCAGAGCCGACAGTCTGCTCAAGAAGAGCATCTTCGACAGGATCGATAATCAGCTGGCCATCGCCTTCGTTAAGCTTGTCGCATGAAACAAACATTGTCATTGCAACAATGGCATAGATACAAATCCTCAAAACTTTCATAATTTCGATGTTAATAGAATATCCGCAAATATACCACCCCTCCCTCGACTTTTCCAAATTTTAGTGTATTTAATTGAATATCCAGACTGTAAACCTGATGTTTACGGAAAGCAAGCCCGCCCGGCAGGCGGAACAGTTGTCCGGAATGCGTATTGGCAGCAATAATTTTAATTTCTAAAAACAACAATCCTGGAAAATTCATATATTTGTACGTTTACGGATCAGGTATGAAGAGGAGTGCGCTGATAGCATTGACGGTATGTCTTTCGGGCTTGCTTATGCAGGCATTCGCCGGGTTCTTCCCGGCGGAGGCTTTCGCATTCCCTGTCAATGCCGCCCTGCTCTTCGCCTCCCTTGCCGGCCTGTGGGTCCTGTGGAGGGAGAAACCGGAGTCGGCATTGTTCAGATGGCTTGCATCCGGCAGCACCAGCATTGTCCTAATTGCAGCTTTCCTCATCTGCTGCCTCATTCTCGGACTGACAAGGCAGGATGCGGATGCGACACCGTTTCCGGGCTTCCGGAATATTTGCCGGACCTGGTGGTTCATCTTCATTTCAATGCTGCTGATGGCCAATGTCTTCGTAGTGATACTGACCCGCCGGAAAAAGGGTATAAGGTTCATTCTCAATCATTTGGGCGTTCTCATTGCCCTTGTGGGATGCTTCTTCGGCGCCCCGGACCATATCGTATCCAGGACAATACTTTCCGGGGAGTCGGTGCGGGAGGCGGTCTCCAGGAGCGGCGGACCCGTCGCCCTGCCTGCGGCAATGTCTTTGGACAGTTTCAATGTCGAACTGGACAGAAACGGGAATGTGCGGAATTACAATGCAGTAATTGACGTGGACGGGAAGAAGGCGGATCTGAGCGTGAACCATCCATGCAGGCTGTCATTCTCCGAGGATATGTACCTCACGGGCTATGACCGAGACAATTCCGAACCGCAATACTGCATTGTGGAAATCGTCAGCCAACCTTGGAAGTATCTGATTTGGAGCGGAATCGTGATGATGATGGCAGGTAGCGTGCTGATGTTCATCCAGGGAGCCGGGAAAAGGGAGGAAAGCGTATGACGTGGGAGTTGTTCATATTCTTCGCTTCTGCCTCCGTCGCCCTATGGGCAGGCGGTTCAGCTGCCGCAATGTTTTCACGGAGAAAGCCGGCGCTCGCCCTCATTGCCGCAGGCATATTGGTATATCTGGCTTTCATCGTCGGCTTCTGGGTCACTCTAGGCCGCCCTCCGCTCAGGACAACGGGGGAGACCCGGCTCTGGTATTCGTTCTTCATGATGCTCTCGGCAATGCTGACCTATATCCGCTGGGGCTACAGGTGGATACCCGCATTCTCACTGGTGGTCGCCACCGTATTCATCTGCCTCAATCTCTTCAGGCCCGAGATACATGACGAATCCTTGATGCCGGCCCTCCAGAGCTGGTGGTTCATCCCTCACGTGACCGTGTATATGTTCTCTTATTCCTTGCTGGGATGCGCCTTCATACTGGCCTGCGTGTCGCTGTTCAGGAAAACGGATGAATATCTTCCGGCAGCCGACACCCTCGTCTACATAGGCCTGGCCTTCCTCAGCCTCGGTATGCTGAGCGGCTCACTCTGGGCCAAGCAGGCCTGGGGAACATACTGGAACTGGGACCCGAAGGAGACCTGGGCGGCTATTACGTGGTGCATTTACCTGATATACATACACTTGAGGCTTGTGCAACGCAATGCGAAACGGGGGAGCCTCGCCGCATTGCTGATTGCCGGCTTCATCGGTCTTCAGATGTGCTGGTGGGGAGTGAATTATCTTCCTTCCGCGCAGGGAAGCCAGCACGTTTATTCGGGAGGCCGGTAAATTTACGATTAAAGACAGCAACTAACTCAAACTCTATACGTTATGAAACTAACATCCAAACTTCTGATTGGCGCCGGTGTCCTCGTGGTAGGTCTTGCCGTGGTTTACCGTGCCGTCAATTGCGCTCCGGACAAGAGTCTGTCATCGGATGCGCAGATGCTGCAGGTCATCAATGACGGTGGCTGTATGGATTGCCACTCGTCGGAGCCGAACCTGCCTTTCTATGCCAACCTTCCGGTGGCCAAGAGCCTTATCCGCAAGGACATTGACGGCGGATATGCCGTGTTTGACATCGCTCCGCTCAAGGCCGCTCTTGAGAATGGTACAGCTCCGGGTGAGGTCGATCTCGCCAAGACCGAGGATGTGATCCGCGACGGTTCAATGCCGCTGGCCAAGTACTATCTCATCCACTGGGGCTCGTCAGTGACCGCAGCCAAGAAGTCTGCCGTGCTCGCCGGTGTCCGCGACCTTCGCGCCGCGTATTATCCGAATCCTCTCGCCAGCCCTGAGTTCGCCAACGAGACTATCCGTCCGATTCCTTGCAAGGTGGATTACGACCCTGCCAAGGCCGCTCTCGGAAAGGTTCTCTACAATGACACCAGACTTTCCGCCGACGGAACCATCTCCTGCGCCACCTGCCATTCCATCGAGACTGCCGGAGTGGACAACAAGCGCTACTCGGAGGGAATTGACGGCCAGAAGGGCGGCGTGAACGCTCCGACCTCATTCAATGCCGTATTCAATTTCGTCCAGTTCTGGGATGGCCGTGCAGCCACTCTCGCGGAGCAGGCCGGCGGTCCGCCACTCAACCCTGTGGAGATGGGAAGCAAGGATTTCGACGAGATTTCAGCCCGCATCGCAGAGGACAAGGAGTTCACAAGACTCTTCACTGCAGTATATCCTGAGGGACTCTGCCAGGCTACCATCACCGATGCC
>SAMEA3663025__coassemble_367_pt1 | contig 39514 bp, 17 predicted proteins | sample SAMEA3663025__metabat2_low_PE_053 | metagenome-assembled genome bin SAMEA3663025 (sample SAMEA3663025) | pig gut metagenome | biome: pig gut; feature: pig-associated habitat; material: faeces | place: France | collected 2012
CTATCTCTCCTGCACACGAGCACATTGCCAATGCCATCGAGGCAGCACCCAGCAGGCGGATTATCATGTCAGTTCCAACCATTGTTCTGATTCAGGTTAGGGTTTTTGTATATTTCCGAGTTCGGAATCGGGAAGAAGTTCATCTTCTCCTCCCATTTCCGGTTCTGTACGACAACCTTGTCGAAGTTGCAGCTTCCGTCATTGTCCCGGACTATGTCCAGTCCATATATGCTCTTTACGCATTCCCCGATTTTCCATCTGCGGATATCCCAAAATCTATGCCCCTCGAAGCAGAGTTCGACCCTTCTTTCATTGCGGAGCCTGGTCCTGAATGTTTCCGCATCAATCCCGGAAGGCAGTTCAGGCATACCATATACTTTGCGCACGGCATTCACCGCTTCCACCGGAGACATCGTGAAAGAGGTTCCGGACAATGTTCCCTTGAACCCCGGCTGTCCCGTCGCCTCGAACAGGGCCTCGGCATAGTTGAGGTAGACTTCCTGAATGCGGATTATCGGGTAAACGTGGGTGGACGAGGTTTCACGTCCGGTGGTCAGGCTTGTCTGCTCCTGGAGAAACTTCCTGAGATAGAATGAGGTAGGGCTTGCATTCTCCTTCGGCTTGCCGTTGGCGCCGCCTCTGAAGGTCTCGATGGCCATACCCTTGAACTGGTCCCCGTTCGAGAGTATGCTGCGTGCCAGTCTGGGATCCCTCTTTGACGGGTCGAGGAGGGCGTCCCTGTCCCTGCTGTAGTCGAAAGGTGTACCGTCCAGCATATCGAAGGCCTCCACGAGGTTTAGCGTAGGGCACATTCCGCCATTTGCGCCCTCGAATCCGACCGGGAAATTGTTCCTTTCAAACGTGTTGCTGGAGCCTTCCCGGAGGCAGAAGATGACATCCTGGCTGTTATCCTTGTTGTAGACGGTCCTGGTCAGCGCAAAACGGTTCTTCTTGCTGTTCTCCCTGATGAAGTCATTGGCTGCGATTGCAGCGGCCTCGTATTTCTTCCTGTCGTTGGAGGTGTTGTTCAGCGGGCTTGCATTGTACAGCAGGACCCTCGACCTCAATGCCAGAGCGAAGGCCTTCGTGACCCTTCCGACTTCGGAATAATATGTCCCTGAATAGGTCTCAGGCAGTTTCTCGGCTGCCTCCTTCAGTTCCGAGGCAATCCATTCCGCCGCCTCCCTGTAGGTTACAGGGACCAGATCCCCCACTTCCTGCGGGGTGAAGGTCCGGTCTGCAATGATGATGCTGCTGTACCTCTTGAGAAGCTCGAAATGGAAGTATGCACGGAGAGTTTTCGCCTCCCATGGATAGTTCCGCAGCTGCTCCAGATAGTATTTGTAGTTTTCGTTCCACCTGGCATTCTCGAAATCCTCGGGGCAGTTCTCGAGAAGGTAGTTGGCAGCCCTGATTCCGGCATAGTAATGCTTCCACCTGTCCCCTTTCAGGTTGTTTGCGGACCAGCTTCCGTCATAATATGTCTTCATCGTGTCCGGAGAAGGAGCGAATACGGCATCGTCCGTAGCACATTCCTGAAAATCGTAGAAGCCGGACTCGATGTAGCCGTAGACGTTGGTCATCACCTCCTTGACCTGGGAGAAATCGCTGAACTGGTATTTCTTGGTATGATAGATTGACTCGTCCAGGTTCAGGTCGCCGCAGGAGCAGGCGGAGAGAACCGTGAGGAATAGAGCCGTGGTGTTCTTGCAGATATTCATTTTCATCAGAATGTTACATTGATACCTATGGTGTAGAAGCGTGCTGTCGGGTAGTTGAAGCTGACTGCCTCCGGGTCAAGAATCCTGACATTGTCCACGGAGAACAGGTTTCTGCCTCTCAGGTAGAGTCTCGCATTGTCCATTTTCATCCTGCCGGTGAATGACTTCGGAAGGTCCCAGTGGATTTCCAGATCCCTCAGCTTCAGATAGCCTCCATCCACGGTCCAGAGCGAGCTTGTCTGGTAGTTGTTCTTGTTGTCCAGGGTTGTGAGGCGCGGATATCTTGCGGCTGTGTTGTCCGCTGTCCAATAGTCTTCCAGATAATGCCTGGAGATATTCTTGTTGCCGCCGTGGAGTGGCTGGTAGATGCTTCCCAGTGTCGTTGGAATCACGTACGAGGCGGCTCCCTGGAACCAGGCGCTGAGCCCGAGGCCCTTCCAGCCCAGTTCAATGCCGAATCCGTAATAAATCTCCGGGAGGTCGGTCTTCAGCATATAGGAGAAGTCATAATTGTCAATCTTGCCGTCTCCGTTGAGGTCCTTGTACTTGACATCTCCAGGCTGAACGTCACCGAAGGTGCTGTAGACCACATCCCCGAGCAGGTTCCCTTCCGCATCGAAGTCGGAAGCCTGGTAGAATCCGTCTGCCGTCAGCCCGTAGAACTGCCCTATGGAATGTCCCTGGCGGTACATATACCCGTGGGGCTTGAATTCCTCGTCAATGCCTGTGATGGTGTTCCTTGCCATCGAGAAGTTCCCCCTCAATGCGTATGAGAAGTCCCCGAGGCTCTGTGTCCAGGCCAATGATGCCTCAAGTCCCTTGTTGGAGGTCTTGCCGTTGAATGTGTCGGACATACCGATACCGAGGACTCCGGAGACAGTGTTGGCAGCGGTTGTGCGGATGTATTTCCTTGCGTTGCTGAACAGTGACACCTCTCCTGAAAGATGCTTCAGGAGTCTGAATTCGAGGCCGATGTCCATCTTCCTCTCGGTCTCCGGCTGGATTCCGGTGGAAGGAAGAGCTCCCTCCTGGGCTCCCGCCATAAAATTCGGGGAGATGAATGAGAATCCGTATCCTCCTCCGTTGAACTGGATATCCATATCGTAGTCCAATACGCTGTCCATACCGGTTATTCCGTATGAGCCTCTGATCTTCAGGTAGTCAAGAATATCATTGCCCTTCAGGAATGGTTCTTCGGATACGAGCCATCCCAGGGAAGCGGCAGGGTAGAGCCTGAATTTGTCACCTTTCGGCATCCTGCTGGAGGCGGAATAGCTGGCTGTGACAGTGGCGAGGTAACGGCTTTTCCAGTCGTAGGAGGCGGACAGAATCCAGTCGTGGTGGACGTAGGAGCTGTTCGCACCTGACAATGTGTGCCTTTCCCGGTTGAAGATGAGGGCGGCGTCTAAATGGTGCCCGCCGAAGCCTCTCTTCCAGCCGATTTTTCCCCACAGGTCAATGTGCATATACTGCGAGTTGAGCCAGCTGGAGTATTTCAGCTCGGTTTCATTGCCGAAGAGGGTGAGCTGGTAATCCTTGATCCTGCCGTCTTCGCCAGTTATCGGGCTGAATGTGTAATAGCTTGAGTTATAGGCCTTCTGGTCCCTGATTACGGCAGCATTGTCATATGCGACGCGAACCTCGGCGCTGAGCCCCTCTGTAAGCATCCCGAGACTCTGCCTTATGGTCAGGTCGGCGGACAGTTTTCTTGAGAACAGGGTGGCATTGCCCTTCCCGAGAATATCCTTGACAGGGTTTGCGAACATTCCCGTATTGGCCCAGACATTATTGTACTGGACAGGGAAGCCGGTGGCCGGGGCATGGTACATCTTTTCGAGGGATGTGCCGTCAATCGGCTCCCCGTTCTGCTCGATTCTGGCGGCAAGGTTGACCAGCACGTCTGTGGTAGGTGTCACCCTGATGTCCAGATTGGTCCTGACCTTCAATGCGTCATAGCGTTTCTGGGTGCGGCAGCCGTCAATGATCTCGGTGTTGGTGAAGAAACCACGGTTGCTGCTGTAGTCTGCATACACGTAGTATTTCACCATTTTCGCACTTCCGTCGAGGCTGACATGGAGGTCATTGTCATAGCCCCAGTTCCTCATTATCAGGTCTTTCCAGCCAATGTTGGCGAAAATCGGGTTCCCGCTCACCCCGTTGTCGGGATAGTATGGGCGGAGTCCGTCATTGACCATCGCCTCATTCACTGCGGCGGCATATTCATCTGCATCGGCCATTTCCGGAACCCGGAATGGCGTCTGGACTCCGAAGCGGTAGCCTATGTCAATGCTGGACTTGTGGTTGCCTCCGCGCCTTGTGGTGATGAGTATGGCGCCGTTGGCTCCCCTGATGCCGTAGAGTGCGAGAGAAGCCGCATCCTTGAGCACGGTTACGCTCTCGACTTCATTGACATCTACTGATGATGCGTCACGGGAGATGCCGTCCACGAGGATCAGCACCTGGTTGTCCCTGTATGAGCCCCTGCCCCTGATGTATGCTGAAGGCTGGGTTTCCGCAGGGTTGGAACCCGAGCCGTTCTGATACAATGCCAGCCCGGGGATTTTCCCGTAAAGTGCCTCCAGAATCTGGTTTGCGGTGGAGCCTTCAAGTTCCCGCCCGGAGATTCCGGAGATGGATGCGCTGCTTAAGTATTTAGTACTGAATCCATTGTATCCTGTGCCGAGAAGGCAGTCGTCAGGAGTCAGGACTATTTCCATATAGTCGCTGTCAACGGTCACCCTTTTCTCCAATGCGTTGTATACGGACAGGCGTATTTCCTCTCCCATTGCTGAAGTGAGGACGGCATTCCCGTCATTGTCTGTAAATGTCGGGGACGCGACCGAAGAGGCGCTCTCCACCATCACTTCGCCTACTCCTTTACCTTTCCAATCCTTGACTTTCAGCCGGACTTCCGTTATTTGCGCAATGACTGGCAAATTGATGACCAGCAAGGATAGCAGTATGATTATTCTTTTCATGGACAATTCGTTATGTGATTGGACAATGCTCTACCACCCCGGATTCTGTACAAGTCCGTAGCCTTTGTTGATTTCCTTTGACGGGAAGGCGCTGAGGTACCATTTCGAATCCCAATGGGTTTTCCAGTATCTGTCGTCCTCGGCTTTCGGTTCCGAGTATCTGAATGTGGACTTCATTGCGTCAATGTCATCTTCCTCGTTCACTGTGCCATCATTGTTGGTATCCTCGCTCCTTACGGCCGTTTCAAGCTCAATCTTGATTCCGTAGAGGGTCTTGGTGAATATGTCGGCACGTTTCCATCTTACGATGTCGTACCATCGGTTTTCCTCGAAGAAGAGCTCCCTGGCCCTCTCGTCGAGGATCTCCTCCCTCAGCCTCCTGTCTCCGGACAATGGCTCGCCGTATTCCGGCAATGTCTTGGAACCATGGTTCAGGGCCAGCAGCTCATCGGTCATGTCAGCCAGGCCTACCCTTCTCCTGACTTTGTTCAGCCACTCCAGGGCCTCGGCCTTCCTGCCGGTCTCATTGAGGGCTTCCGCATAGGTAAGATAGATTTCCGGCATACGCAGATAGGAGTAGTTGGACGGACGGGTCATGAATGTCTCGTCATTGTAGTCCCAGATGAATTTCCTTGAGCAGAAGCCTGTTATGGCCCTGTTGCTGGCCGCCGCCCCTCTTTCGAGGCCGCCTATCCACATCTCTGCCGGGCGTCCCCTGAAGTTGTCACCTATTATCATCACGGACTCGTAGAGTCTCGGATCCCTGCCGCGGAACGGGTCATTCTCAATCTTGGAAACGTTTCCGTTGCTCTTCAGCCAGTCTGCATATCTTGCCGGTGTGCCGTCCATATTCTGGAACATATCCACGAAGTTCAGGGTGACGCAGCCTCCGCCATAGCCTCGGCCAGGGTTTCCGTGATCGTCGGATACGCCGTAATAGCATCTGAGATAGGTATTTGCAAAGGTGTCGTAATATCTTCCGCTCTGGATGAGAATCTCGAAATTGTATCTGTCCACGTAGCAGGTCGACCAGGCCTTCCTGTAGTCGTCGAACTCCTCTCCGGAGGCCTCGATAAGGCCGTAGGCATCGCCATTGGCCTGATTCTCCCTCAGGAAATCCTCACAGGCATCTACCACGTCCTGCCATCTCTTGCTGTCATATCCTCCGAACCAGTACATTTTCGGGATGTCCTCCGATTTCACCTTGTCGGCATTGGCATTTTTCGCAATTGGCGTTTCCCCGCTGTACGGACTGTCCGAGTTGAAAAGAGGACTTGCCGCAAACAGGAGAGCCCTGCATTTCAGGCCCATTGCAGCCGCCTTGGTCAGATGTCCGTCCTCTCCTGCGCTGACTGTCCACGGAAGGAGTTCCGCCGCCTTGTCAAGCAGCTCGATAATGTAGTCCAGGACCTCCTGTGCGGTTTTCCTGGAGAAGTCCGTTTTCATCACATTATCCGCCTCTATGTAGGTCTTGAGTATTGGTACGCCTCCATAATTCCTGAGAAGGTCCAGGTACTGGCTGGCGATAATGACGTAAGCCTCGCCTTTGCCCCGCCTTTTCTCTTCCTCGGTCATGTCCGGCACCCTGTCCACATTCTCAATGTAGATGTATCCTCTCCTGATGCCGGTCCAGTTGTATTCCTGTTCCGGGGAGAAGCCCAGCTTGGTCCAGGAAGGCACTCCTTCGGAACTGATATTTTCCGAGTCCGCACTGTAGAGGCCTGCGTAATATCTCTGTCCGCCGCTGTCCCAGTCGTTGTGGGATTCCATCAGGTCCGTGATGGCGTCCAGGTTGTCATTGTCCAGCTGGCTGACGCCTCTGTCATAGCGGTTTCCCTTGTCGAACTGCCCGGCTGAGCCAAGCGGCCATGCACTGTTGTGGATCGGATATCCCACCCTCAATGTCGAATAGACAGAGACGAGAACCCTGTCCGCATACATCTTTGAGGAGAATACCGTGTCGATTGTCACGTCCACTCCGGGAGCCTTCTCGAGGAATGCGTCGCCGAAACGGAGGTCCTCACATCCGGTGGATGCGACTACTGCAGCTGCTGCGAGGATTATTGCCCAAATCTTTCTCATCATCATCTCCTCCTTAGAATGAAATATTGAATCCAATGTTGTAGATCCTGACGTTAGGATAGCTGTAGACATATTCTCCGTTGAGGTTCGCACTGCCCGTGCTGCCCTCAGGGTCAATGTCGATGTCGGCCAGTTCTGAGCACAATGTCAGAAGGTTGTATCCGCTCAGGTAGAATCTGAGCGAGCTTATTCCGGCCTTCTTGAGACCCTTGCCTACAGGTACAGTGTAGGAGAGTTCCACATTCTTCAGCCTGAGATAGGAAGCATCCATAAGCCACAATGTGGAGTTCTGGGTGTACCAGCTCTTGTTCATGAACGTGATTCGCGGGAATCTTGAATTCTGGTTCTCAGGTGTCCATCTTCCGTCCGCTATATATTGCAGGAGGCCTCTGTCATTGGTCATTCCGTATGGCTCCATATAGTCCACTCCGAGTACCCTGGAGGCATGCCAGGCTCCTGTCCACTGCATGGAGAAGCCTATGTTCTTCCAGTTGAAGCCGGCAATGAGTCCTGCCACATATTCCGGTCTCTGTCCGTATCCGAACCATGTGGCGTCGTCGCTGTTGATGACACCGTCCCCGTTCTTGTCCTTGAATATGGCATCTCCCGGGCGCGGGTTTCCCAATGTGATTTCCGGCACGGTGCCGCCTTTTTCGATGGTCAGGAGCTCCTTCGTTGCGGGATCGAAGTCATTTTCATTGAGATATCTGTCAAACACATATCCGTAGGACATTCCGGTCCTGCGGCCCGTCTGGGCCATATAGGGCTCGTTCGGGACAACCTCGTCCATATAGACAATCTTGTTTTTGGAGTAGGAAATGTTTCCCGTGAGGTTGTAACTGAAATCCCTGCCTGCCTTCGCGCGCCAGGTGGCGGAGATTTCGTAACCCTTGTTGTCGACAATGCCGAGGTTGAGCATCGGGAGGTTGATGTCAGCGATGTCCGGTGTGGTGTTGCTGGTCGAGAGAATGTCGTAGCGATGCTCAAAGAACAGGTCGGCTGTGATTGACAGCCTCTGCTTGAACATTACGATGTCTATTCCGTAATTCTGCTTAAGGCATTTCTCCCAGGATACTATCGGGTTGCCGGTGGCATTCTCGACTGCGTCCTGAAGCATTGTGCCGCTGTACATTGAGCCGAACTGCCAGGTACCCCAGGCTCCGAAGTTTGACATGTCATGGGCAGGATTCCAGGAACCGTTCAGATAGAGGAAGCGGGCGCCGCTGTACTTGTCATTGCCGACGAGACCGTATGAGGCCCTGATTTTGAGGAAGTCGAGCCAGGTCCTGCTTTTTGCCATCCAGGGCTCCTCGCTGATGACCCATCCTGCAGATGCAGCCGGGAAGAGCCCGTAGCGATGCCCAGGGGCGAAATTTTCTGAGCCGTTGTATCCTACATTGACATCCAGCAGATATTTCTTCGCATAGTTGTATGTGATTCTGCCAACGTATCCCACGTACGCTGTCGGGATTTCAGGGAAGTTGGACGGGTAATAGGTCTTGGACTGGTTGTAGAGGAGAAGGGCGCTGACCTCGTGCTGCCTGAACTGGCGGCTGTAGCTCAGACTGCCTTCCAGATACCAGTTCCTGCCCCTGCCGGTACCCGAGCTGTAGGACAGCGGTTCATCCAGATGGTCCTCTCCAGATGTGATATAGACGTGCTCGATATCGAACATCGGGTTGTCAAGGCTCATTCCCGGCTGGGTGTAGTATCCTCTGTAGTTGACCTTCTGCCACCTGCTGTATGCGGCTGTCGGTCCGCGGCTGACGTATAGGTTGTAGGTTGAGTTGTAGGCTCCTTTGATGTTGAGGCTCAGTCCCTTGGTGATGAAGTCCAGATTCTGGTCAATGGCAAGGTCCAGGTTCATCGTATTGCCTGTGTTCTCTGTGTATCCGTATCCGTAGTAGAGATCCAGGCCGCTCAGTCCGGACGAAATCGGGATATAATTGCCCAGATTCGGAACGGTGTAATGCCCGCCTTTGCGGACAAGGTTCTCATTGTCATCCACGAATCCCGGACTGGAGAACGGGGTACACCAGGTGATGTATTGCCATATGTTGCTTCCGTCCCCCTGCGGCTCGTGCCTTTTTCCGACACGCCCGCCGATATTGAGCCTCAGTACGGTTGTAGGGGTTACGTCTATGTCGACGTTGGCCCTGTAGTTGTATCTGTTATAGGTGTAGTTGGAATTGTAATTCTCGAAGCTTCTGAGCATTCCGTCCTGGTAAAGATATCCGACTGAGACGAAATATCTTGCCCTGGAACCACCTCCGGACACGGTGATGTTGTGCTGGGTCTGCCAGGCCAGTTTCTTGAAGAGATAGTCGTCCCAGTCCGTGTTGGGGAACATTATCGGGTCGGAGTTGGAGCGGAACATCTCGATGACGGCGTCACTGAATGTGAGAGGCGTATCCGGATTGTTCCACTTGTCCGAGAGCTGTGCCTCGGAAAAAATCTTTGCGTGCTCGTAACTGCTCGTCGTCGTAAGATGTCGAAGCGGCTGCGTGAGGCCGAATGAGGAGCTGAGGTTGATTTTCGCCTTGCCCTCCTCGCCTCTTTTAGTGGTCACGAGAATGACGCCGTTGGCTCCCCTGACTCCGAATACGGCGGTGGATGCGGCATCTTTCAGTACAGTGATATTGTCGATTTCGTTGGGGTCCATCTGGAAGAATGACCTTTCGACTCCATCGACGAGAATGAGAGGTTTCGAGGCCTCGTTTGTCAATGAGCCCGAACCTCTTACGTAGATGTCAGGATCTTCCGCTCCAGGCTGGCCCGAGGCCTGGATTGTAGATACGCCTGTCAAGGCTCCGGCCAGGGAATTACCCGCACTTCCGGACGGAGACTTGAGCAGGTCTTCAGAGTTTATTGACGTGATGGCTCCGGTGACGGAGGTTTTGCGCTGCTTTCCGTAGGCTACCACCTGGACAGCATCCAGGAAATTCTGGTCATCTGACAGGGCGAAGACAATTCCGCTCTGCCTTGTGGCTTTGATCTCCTGTGTCTGATAGCTGATGAATGATACCTCGAGAACCGGTGTGGTGCCTCTCGGGATTGAAATGCTGAATGAACCGTCAATATTAGTCGAGGTCCCATATTTCGTGCTTCCCTTGAGCACAACGGCTGCTCCGACCAGTGGCTCTCCTGTCTTGGCGTCTTTGACAATTCCCTTGTATGTCACCAGACCATCGTCCTGCTGCATTGTGCTCACTGCGGGAATTGTCACCCCAGATGAAATGCTGCACGGAAGGAGGAGAACTGCGGTCATCATTGCGATTGTCGCTGTCCTTGTCATAATATACTTGGTTGATTATGGGAGGCTGCCCCATTGACATCATCCCAGATGCCGGGTTCAGCCTCCCGTTCGTAGTTTAGGTTATCCTGAATTACCTTGCGTTGAATGTGAGTGTGTAAGCGGTGGTGTAGTCAGTGTTGTCCCCTGTAAGAGACTGACCTTTCACCTTTACAACCGGCTTCATGGCTGAAGCGTCAGTAGAGTTGCCGAGAACCGCAGCGTCAATCCAGCCGAGCTTCTGGGCAATGTAGAACATATGCCTGAGGCTGTATCCCCTGTAATTGAATCCCCAGTCATTGTAGATCTGCCAATAGTTGTCAACAGCCTGGTAGTCAGCAAGACCGTCCCAGTTGCAGTTGCCCGCATTGTTGATCATGATTGCGATCTTTCCGTCGTATGTGTATCCTACGAGGTTGTGGACATTGTAGAAGTTGCTTGCCCATCCCATTCCGAGGACTCCGGTATCGCTTACCCACTGGTTTCCGTCGTTGTTGATGATGTCCCTGATCTTGAGGGCCTTGCCATCCCTGACACCCCATCCTGCTACCCAGGCGGCATCCTTTACGTTCCAGGTTTCGGTGCAGGCGGCTGCTACACTTGCAGGTTCTGCCGGAGTAATGTCCTGGAAAGGCACAATCTTCCTGTCGGCTGTCAATGTGTTGAAACCGATCTTTCCGTCAGAAGTCACACCGATGGAAGCCCTGTATGCAGGAACATCAGTCTCATGGCCGGCTCTTACTACTGAGCCTTCATCCCAAACCCTGTAGTTGGTTGAGGATTCATCCACGCTCCATCCGGTAGTTACAACAAGACCATTGGCACTTGAGACAGCGAGACCGTCGGCAGCTCCGGTGATCTCAGCCTTTACAGCACCTCTGTCAATGAGGACAATGTGGATGTCGCCCCAGCAGTTCATGCCAGGCCTGTCTGCCGGCCAGTCACCAGGCATAAGGAAGATTTCGTCATCGAAGTCCTTGTCACTGTGATCTGAATAGTCTGATTCGACGCATTCCCAGTTTCTCGGGTTGGAAGAACCGTAGAGCCAGAGATTGTAGGTGCTCCAGTCCCAGCTCGGATTATAAAGGGAGGTGTTGAGTACAGGTACAGGAATGCTTGAAATGCCTGTTGCCTTGTAAACCTGAACGATCTCCTTCTCTGCATCAGAGAGGCCGTAGTCGGCTGACACGTCCTGGAATCCGTAGTCCGAAAGCGTCTTCTCGATATAGTCGCTCACATCGAGCTTCAATGTATAATGCCTCTCTCCTCCGAGGTTGAGCACGAGGTCATACTCGTTTGACTCGGCGAAGTTGAATGTGAGATTCTCACTTACGGTTGTACCTTCCTGAAGTGCTCCTTCATTGAACTTTACAGTGATGGCAGTGAGATCCATATTGTCGCGGTCAAACTTCACGGTAATGACTTTTGTCGTGTTGTCAACCGTAATGTTTGCACCTTCGTCAAGACCTTCGATCTGAATCTTTGCGGAATTCACGATCGGGAATGCATTTGAGGAGAAGGTGACACCATATTTCACTACCTTGTTTTCAGGGCTCTTGAAGTTGATGGTAGGAGTGTTCTGAAGGTCAACACCCTCAAGAGTGGCAGGATAGGTGATTGTCCATCCTTTCCACAGATCTGCAGTGATATCCACTGAGGTGAACTGCTCGCAGTTGTTGAAAACGAATTTGATGGTCTTCGCCGCATCATCGATCACACCTTCGGCGGTTTCGCCGTCGCAGGTGACGCTGATGGACTTGAGCGGCACGAGTGAAGGAACCTCTGGAGTTTCCTTCTGGCATGAAATCAATGCCATTGCAACAGTGGCAAGACTGAGCAGAATTGCTGATTTTCTCATAATGGGATTAGTATTAGATATATTAATTGTTTTATATTTGTGGCCGTGGCAGTCCCGGAATTTTTCCGGATTCCTGCGCAAGATGGATATTCCAATAAATATTATGGAGGAGAATTTCACTAAATGCCACACCTGTGATATAAAACTTGAATCAACTGTTAAAAAGTTACAATAATGCCAAATCAGTGAAATAATCTACCTTTTTAAGCCCGACAATACGCTATATTTAGCGAGTTTAAAATAGTAGCTGTCCCATGAACAGATTCTCCAGAATACTAGCCGCAATTGCAGCGATGGCGACGATGTCCTGCAATGCCAATGATTCCAGGACGACTGTCCGCTATTCCATCCTTGAGGATCCTGAGACGACACCCGCAGAGATAAAATCGTGGGAAGCCTATGCTTTTGTGTTCTCCGGCGGAAAATGTACATATTCCGGGTACTGGAAAGAGCTGTCGGACCTTGTGGCCATTGATGCGGACAAGGACGATATCGTGACGGTAGTGGCTGTTGAGAGCATGACGAATCTTGGTCTTCCGCTTCTTGAGCCGGGCGGCGAGGCGGGAGAATACCGTTTCGTCACGGACGATTTTTCATCGGCGGCTCCCAGGATATGGTCATCCTCAAGCAGGATTTCCGGAAATGACGACACCCTTTTTCAGTTCCTGACACCGGTCTGTTCCGAGATAAGCGTTTCTGCCCGTAATGCACCCGACAATCTGAATGCTGTGGAACTGCATTTCCCGGATGGCAGAAACAGCTGGTATCCGTATGAAGATATTTATGGTGCTGAGGACGGCCCTTTTGAACTTGCAGTAGCTGCTGACGGAAATGCCAATGTGGTTTTCCCTCCATCCTCTGAGGATTCTCCCTGTCTTTCTTTCTCGTCAGGGGATGGCCGTCATGTCATTCCTCTTTCTGCCGAATTCGCCGTAAAGAAAGCCTGCAGCTATGAGTATATCGTCGATTTCGGGGAGTATGAGTCAAGGAACAGAGTCACGGTAAGTCTCATATCCCATAGCCTTCTCGCACCATCCGTGATAATACGGAAGTCATTTGCATATGATGTCCCCGGGGCAATGCGCGACCATTACACGGTGTCATTCTCTTCCGCCTCCGGTTCCGGAACGGCTGCGGTTCACAAGGCTCTGTGCTCGGACGCCCGCAAGCACGGCTCCCTCTGGAATGACTGGGACAATTCGAGGAAACAGAGGGATACGATGTCATTCTCAATAATCGACACTGATTTCCCTGTGAAAATGAGGATCCGCAAAAATAGCGGATCATTCTCGAGGGTAGAGGTGCGTCCTTCAATATATGGCGTCGAGCCTGTCCTGTGCGGGGATAATACTGTGGAAATCACTCTCCCGTCCGCTGACAAGGGCAATGTCTCGGTGGAATTTGACGGGGACAGATATCACAATCTCTTCATCTATGCCTCCGAGCCTGACACAGGGAAGCCTGAGCCGGACGATCCGGCAGTGAAGTACTTCGGCCCGGGCATCCATCAGCCGGGAACAATCAACCTTGAGTCCGGACAGACACTTTATATTGACTATGGCGCAACTGTATATGCCAATGTGGTAACATCCGGCAGCAATATCACTATTGCCGGCCACGGTATCCTCTCCGGAGAGAAGATGGAACACAAGGGCGACAGCCAGTACAGCTGGGGCGATTTCCTCATCAGGCACAACATGACAGGCGGCGCTGTGAGGAATTTCACAATCCGTGACATTACAATGATTGACAGCCCGGGATGGAACCTGATGATCCCCCAGACGGATGGCGTGACGGTCAGCGGAGTCAAGATGATCAGCTGGGAGCTCAATGGCGACGGAATAGATATCGTATGCTGTCGTGATGTCGACATAAATAACTGTTTCATACGTACATATGACGACTGCATCACGCTCAAGCGGCGTTTCATCGTAACCCCGATGACGGATGTCTCGAATGTCAGGATTTCCGGCTGCCTGGTCTGGGCGGACTATGCGAGAGGAATAGTAGTGGGTCCGGAGGCGGGAAATTACTCGGGTCAGGGCAGCATCCGCGGAATAGAGATTTCCGACTGCGTTTTCCTGCATCATAAGCGCAGCCTGAATGACGATCTCAGGTCAGCCTTTGCCATAGGCCAGGGCTCGGACGGGCGTACTGGCTTGTGGTCGGGGACCAACCCTCCGAATGCCATTTCAGACATCAAGGCAAGGAATCTGGTCTTTGACAATATTGACGTGACAGGCAGGGCCGTGGCTATCTGGCAATACAAGGGCACGCCGAAGGTGGAGATGACAGATGTCCTGTTCGATGGGATCAGGATTATCGACAATGCCGGGAACAACTATCCGCCTGTGACAATAATGACAGGAGGCTCGACCATCACAGGCCTGGAATTCAGGAACTTCACAATCAACGGGAAGGCGCTGACCGCAGATGACGTCAGCATTGACCTGCAGGACAATGTAACTATGACGATCAAATGAAACGACTGCTCAGTATCATATTATCTTGCTGTACCATCATTGCCGCTGCCGGGGAAATCCGTTTCGAGAAGATGGCGGAGGGAGCGCTTCCTACCAACGAGGTCTCCAGACTGTACCAGGACTCGGAAGGCTATCTCTGGATAGTGACATACTATGGACTGGTCCGTTACGATGGATACGAGTACCTGAACTTCAGCCTCCCTCCCTACTGCAATGAGTCAGTCGACGGATCTCTTCACACCATTTGCGAAGGGCATGATGGCAATCTCTACATAGGCACGGAAAGAGGACTTCTGGTGCTGGACAAGAGCACGATGACAATGCGGAAGGTCAGCAACTTCTATGTCGAGAACCTGAACATTGTGGATATTGTGCGTGACTCCATGGGCAGGCTGTGGATAAGTTCCGGCAGCGGACTTTTCAGGATGGATGTTGCCGGAAATATTCAAAAGATTGATTTTCAGCGGGATACCGCCGGAGGAGATATGCTTGGCGCCATCAGCCTGATGATCGACCCGGACAACAATCTCTGGGTGACCACCTGGGAGGACGGACTCTACAGGTACGACTTGTCCACGGGGAAAATCCATCATTATTCCACAGGTGCGCTGAAATATTCCTATGCCCTGTTTCTCGACCACGAGGATGCAATGTGGATAGGAACCTGGGGCAGGGGTCTGCTGAATATTGACAGGAAGCAGCTGATTGCAGGCAAGGAGTCTTCCTATGTCCAGTATGTTCACGTTCCCGGAGACCCGCATTCCCTGATGGACAACATAATATATGACATTGAGGAAGATCTGGACGGTGCCATCTACATAGGCGGGCGAAGCGGATTGAGCATTCTTGACAGGCGCAGGCCAGGTGGTTTCCTGAACATATATCCGGGCCGGGACGAGGCCTCCATTCCTTTCAATGAGGTGAACACCCTGCTGCGCACCAGGGATGAGTCAATCCTTATCGGTACAATGGGAGGCGGATTATGCCGTCTGGACATTCCGTCCCGTACCGGAATAGAGTTCATCGGGATGGACAGTGTGCGTCAGCTCTACCAGACCTCTTCTGTCAGAAGCATTTATGCGGAAAATGAGAACGAACTCTGGCTCAGCCTCTATGCCTACGGTGTTGTGAAATACGACAGGCGGAATGACAATGTCTTCAGCTGCCGGAATCTGGAATGCTTCAAGGACTGCCGCGAGGTAACATTAGTGCAGGATATTATTCCGAGGCGTAACAATGGGGAGCTCTGTCTTGCAACATTCGACAACGGACTATGGCTCTTCAATCCTCGGAAGAACACGGCTGCGGTCCTCAATTCCACGACCAGGGCGGGCCTGCTCAGTGACTGCATCATAGCAATGGGGGAAGATGCCGGAGGCAATGTATTCCTCGGGACGGACAGAGGGGTATTCGTGATGGATACCACAGGCTCTGCATGTTCGCTTTCCTCATTTGTGGGGATGGACACTCCGGACCGGAATCTCCAGATTATGGACCTCTCCATTGACAAGGAAGGGAATCTATGGTTTGCGAGCGGAAGCGAGGGCCTTGGCAGAGTCCGTCTGGACGGCAGTGATTCCAAGCTGTATCACAGCGGAAGTACCTCATTCGAGAGACAGTTCAACACGATTTTCTGTGATTCCTCGGGCAATGTCTGGGCCGGTTCAATGTGGAGTGGTCTCTACCGTTACGACAGGCTTGCGGACGAGTTTGTCAGGGTGACGAGCCTGTCCTTCCTGTCTGACCGGGGAATCAATAATATCTGTGAGAACCCGAAAGGCCGGATCTGGGTGACGACGACAGACTGCGCTGCCGCATTCTCGGTCAGTTCTGCAACTGCCCCGGAAATCCTGATGTTCAGGAAAATACCTGCCAGCGGCCTCTCTGTCGGCTTCAACAGGAATGCAATGGCTCCTCTCGACTCGACGGGTACTGTGGTGGTGGGGTGTACCAGCGGCATTGCAGTCCTTTCCTGTGACGAACTTGAGGAGAAACAGAGCAAGACCGGCATTACCCGTTTCAGCGTGGACGGGAAGGAAATCATGACCCGCTCTTATACAGGAAGGGTGAAGGACAATATATCAGTAAGGGTATCATGCTTCGACTTCCTTCGGCCCGACGGGGCGATATACAAATACAGACTCTCCCCGATTAATGGAGGCGATGCTGAATGGGTAACGATGACCGGTGATAACAATATGTTGAAACTCAAGGCTTTAAGGCCGGGAAAGTATAAACTGGAAGTATGCGGAAAGCGTTCCGACAGCAATGCCTATTCTCCGATGGAGACAGTGGACCTGACGATTGTCGGAAATCCTTGGCTCTCATTGCCGGCCCTTCTTGCCTATGGCTACCTGCTGCTTTCGCTTGCAACCTTCATCGCGGTCATCTGCTATAGGAACAGATTTTACAGAAACAAGCTGAAGGACTTTCAGGAGGATAGGGACAATGTGCTTAACATTGATGATATAGACAGGCATATTCTGCTGAAAGTCAAGGATGTACAATATACTTCCGAAAACAGTTCATTCCTTTCAAGGGCCATGGATGTGGTAAATGCCAATATCGAGAACCAGGAATTCTCCCAAGGCGATTTCGCCAGGGAGATGGGCGTTTCCAAGACCGTCCTTATGGTCCGGATGAAGGAGTTGACAGGAATGTCGCCGATAAGGCTGCTGATCGACGCCCGTCTGGCTGCCGCATATAAAATCATCAGGGATTCCAGGGAGTGTCCGAGAATATCCGAAGTGGCTTATTCGGTAGGCTTCAATGATGCCAAATATTTCAGCCGCCAGTTCAAGGCTAAATACGGAATAACACCGAGAGCCGCCGGTTCGGGCAGGCAACCATCACATAAGTAATATCACAAGACTATGAATAACAGAATTTTGTCAATGATTCTCGCATTATTCCCGGCAGTGGGATGTGTAAGCGGTACCGCGGATTTCAATATGGCCGGGACAGAGGTGGTCGAGGTGGAGATTTCATCGGCTTCGCTGACTCTGAAAGAGGGGATGACAGCCTCTCTGTCCGCCGTTGTAAGGCCTTGGAATGCCAATGAGACAGAGGTGTCGTGGAGCAGTTCCGACAGCGGGATTGCCGCAGTTGATGATGAGGGCAGAATAACGGCGGTGTCGGTGGGCGAGGCGGTTGTTTCCGCCGAGTGCTCAGGGGCGAGAGGCGAATGCTCAGTTACGGTGATTTCGGCTCTGGTCCCTGCCGAATCGCTTGACATCGATACGGCTCCTGTCGTTTTGAAAGTGGGCCAGGAGCATCTGCATCATTGGTCAGTCTCTCCTGAAGATTGTACGGAAGTCCCGGTGTGGACATCATCGGACGATAGCATTCTCAGTATTGACGATTCCGGAAAGATGACACCGAAACGTCCCGGACAGGTGGTCGCATCCATCAGGGCAGGCGAATGTTCAGCATCTGTCAGGGTCCTCGTCTATGAGGGCATGAAGATAGTTCAGACGGATGCGCTCGAGAAACCGGTGTCATTCGTGGATCACGCCTGGAACCCTGATACTGTGAGGGTTGCAAGAGGAGAGACCGCTACTGTGCAGATGGTTGTATATGCTGACGGCAATGCGGGTACAGTAGTTCCGACGGTATCATATTTCGCTCCGCAGGGGCAGACTGCCGGGCTTTCAGTCGAGCCTGAGATGTTCTGGCTTCCGGATATCAGGTGCTCCAGCAAATGGGACGGCTGGTTCGGCGGTGCGGCTCCGGACAGGTATCCTGACCGGGAGCAGTATTTCCCGGATCCTCTGATTCCGGTTTCGGACAGGACAATGTCACTGGCTTCGGATGGCCGCATTCCGGTATGGATCGAGTTTGACATTCCGCATGACCTTCCTGCGGGTATATACGACGGTCTCTTCACCGTGAGCGGGGGAAGCGGATGTCCTTTTGCAGTTCAGGTCTATGATGTGGATTTGCCTGAAAAACAGACACTTGACATTATGCAGTGGATCAATTCCGACATTTCGGCAATGATTGGAGGGGCAGCCCCGGAGATGTATGATGTCTATGACAAGATTGAGAATGTCATTCTCCCGCTCGTGACCAGATACGGGCAGAATTCGTTCAACTCCCAGTATGCCCACAGATGGCTTATGTCCCAGACTCTCAAGAAGAATGACAAGGGAGAGTACTATATGGAGTGCGATTTCTCATCCTTGGGCAGGGAGATAGAGATGTACCTGCGGGCCTGTCCTGATCTGCACTATGTCCAGTTCGAGAACCAGATTGCCAGCAATTCAAAGAAGGACGAGGGAATTCTGATAATTCTCGGCTACAAGCTGGATGAGAACGGGGAAATGATCGTGAAGGACAATGGGAACGGCACCTACTCTGCGGAATATACTTATTATGACCAGGACGGAACATATTTCAAGGGGGCAGAGCTGTATTATTCCCATTTCTTCCACGCCCTGCAGGAATACCTCCGCAGTCACGAGCTTCCTGACGGCAGGACCTGGCTTGACATTTTCCTCCAGACCATTTCCGATGAACCGAGTGATATTCACGTTCCTGCATACCAGAGAATTTCTTCCTACATCAAGAAAGGCGCTCCGGATCTCAAGATCATGGAGCCGATCGGGACATTGAAAATAGGCGAGCAGTACATTGACGTACCTTGCCCTTGCATTGACAAGCTCGAAGGAGAGGATGGCTATCCTTGGGGCGAGAACCAGATAAGATGGATTTATTCCGCAAACGGCCCTCAGGGCGACGGAATCAACAGATTCATCAGGGTCCCGCTCATGAAGACGAGGATGATGCACTGGCTGAATTATCGTTACAATGCCACGGGATATCTTCACTGGGGCCTCAATTACTGGCACGGGGCCAAGAATGAAGACCCGTGGCTGGATGCCTGCGGATGGCAGATTGGAGGTGACTGCTGGATTATCTGGCCGGGCGACGGGGTAGTCTATCCTTCCATCCGCCTGGCTGCGATGAGGGACGGTATCAGGGACTTTGACCTGCTCAAGATGTATGAGAAGCGTGACCCGGATGGAGCGATGCGTCTGTGCAGGAGCGTTGCCATTGATTACCTTACGCATAATACTGATATTCAGAACTTCAGGCAGGTCCGAAGGGAGATTCTGGAAACACTTGAAAAATAGAATTGGCAATGAAAAGAGCAATATGTCTCGCTGCCGTGTTGGCTTTCGTCTCCTGTGCCAACCGCTGGCAGGAAATTCCTATGGAGGGCTATATCCTCGTGAAACAGAGCCGTGGGGCAGAGCTTGGCTACAGCCCGGAGTCGGGTGTCAGCCTGTTGGTGAGGGACGGATTTGTGTTCAAGGACTTGAACAGGAATGGGGAAGTGGATATCTATGAGGATTGGAGGAGGTCTCTTTCGGAGAGAGCGGAAGACCTGGCTGCATCGCTAAGCATAGACGAAATCGCCGGCCTTATGCTTTACAGTGAGCATCAGGCGGTTCCGACGGATTCCGCCGGATATTGGTCATCCACCTACAATGGGGTGTCGCTTTCCCGGAGCGGGCTTCCGCATTCCGCTGTCAGCGACAAACAGAAGCAATTCCTCAGCGAAGACAATCTCAGGGCTGTCCTTATGGTCCGCGCGGAGTCCCCGAGAATTGCGGCGGAGTGGAACAATAACCTTCAGGCATTCTGTGAGGGCATAGGACACGGCGTTCCTGTCAATATCAGCTCAGACCCGAGGCACGAGGCCGAGGCGTTCGCCGAGTTCAATGCAGGCTCGGGAGGCAAGATTTCCCAATGGCCCTGCCAGCTGGGTCTGGCCGCCACATTCGACCCGGAACTCGTAAGGGAGTTCGGACGCATCGCCTCTTCTGAATACAGGGCTCTCGGCATTGCGACAGCATTGTCCCCTCAGGCTGATCTGGGTACGGAGCCGAGGTGGTTCCGCTTCTACGGCACCTTCGGGGAGGACCCAGTCCTGGCCAGGGATATGGTCAAGGCATACGTGGACGGTTTCCAGACATCGGAAGGCAAGGACAGAATCGAGGGAGCCTGGGGCTATGAAAGTGTCAACTGCATGACCAAGCATTGGCCGGGCGGAGGATCCGGTGAGGGGGGAAGGGATGCGCATTATTGCTTCGGCAAGTATTCCGTCTATCCTGGCAATAATCTGGAGGAGCAGCTTGTGCCATTCCTTGGCGGAGCCTTTGACCTCGAAGACGGCACGGGTTGCACGTCTGCCATAATGCCTTATTATACAATATCTTACGGCATTGACCCCTCCGGCCGCAATGTGGGCAACAGCTATAGCGGCTACATTATCAATGATTTGTTGCGGGATAAATACGGCTACGATGGAGTAGTGTGTACGGACTGGGCTATAACCCACGATTATCAGAAGGTTGAGGATGCCACGGGCAAATGCTGGGGTTATGAGAATGCCACTGAGGCGGAGCGTCATTTCGCCGTTCTCGAGGCCGGAGTTGACCAGTTCGGCGGAAACAATGCCAAGCAGCCTGTTCTGGATGCTTATCGCCTTTGGGTGGAAAAATACGGGGAAGTGTCGGCTCAGGAACGTTTCCGCAAGTCAGCCCGCAGGCTCCTGATGAATATGTTCAGGACAGGACTTTTCGACAATCCTTACGTGGACCCGGCCAGAACAGAGAAACTTGTGGGCTGCCCGGAATTCATGGCCAGGGGGTTCAATGCCCAGCTCCGCTCTGTAGTGATGGTAAAGAACCGCAATGCTGTCCTGCCGCAGCCGGCCCGTGCGAAGGTCTGGTTCCCGCAGATTCACAAACTCCCGTCCAAGGGCTTTTTCGGCAATGCCAATGGCGATGATTCCTGGGAGTTTCCAATGGATACAGCCCTGGTAGCCAGATATTTCGACCTTGCGGCCACGCCGGAGGAGGCGGATTTTGCCTTTGTCTATGCCAATGAGCCTCAGGGCGGTCATGGCTATGATGTCGCTGACAGGGATGCCGGCGGCAATGGCTATGTGCCTATCAGCCTGCAATATGAAGATTATACAGCTTCTTCAGCCCGTCCTGAAAGCATAGCCGGAGGTGACCCTCTGGAGCCTTCGTCCAACAGGGGCTACAGGGGGAAGACTGTCTCGACATCCAATCGCGGTGATATGGAGGCTGTCATCGAGGCCCGCCGTGTGATGGGCGACAAGCCTGTAATAGTGGCCGTATCGGTGCTCCGTCCTTTTGTCCCTGCGGAGATAGAACCTTATGCAGACGGCCTTCTGGTGGCCATCAATGTCCAGCATCAGGCAGTTCTGGAGATTATCTCAGGCCGATTCGAGCCGCAGGGCCTTCTCCCTATGCAGCTCCCCGCTTCAATGACTGCGGTTGAGGAGCAATGCGAGGACAGGCCTCACGATATGGAATGCTATCGCGACTCCGAGGGCAATGTCTATGATTTCGCCTTCGGAATGAACTGGAGCGGCGTCATCTCTGACGATAGGGTGAAGCGCTATTCACGCTAAGACTCCTGAACCGTGACCTTGTACCCAAGTTTCTCCAGGGCCGCCTTCAGTTTTGCAACGTCGGTCCGGGCAGGGTCGAAGGTTACGGTGACGGTCTTGCTGTCAAGGGAAACGGAGAGGTCCTTTACGCCTTTCTCGAAAGCCACATTGTCATTGATCTTCTTTACGCAGTTCTTGCAATGCATTGAGACATTGAAGGTTACGGTTTTCGTGGCGGCTTTCTTGGCATTCTGCTCAATCTTCTCGGCCATCGGTGCAGCGGCGGCAGCCGGCATTGTTCCTGCCAATATTATTGCGCAGGCGGCAATTATCATTGTTGTGTTTCTCATATTTATTATTTCCATAAGGTATAACGAAGTCCAATGTAAACTTTGCTCCCCATAATCGGACCCCAGACCGCGCTTGCATCGAAGTCAGGGAGGGCAGTGTTGACGGAGGCCATTCCGCCGTGTCCGGCAGTCTCCTCCATCGGGGTTCCCACCAGCAGGTTCTTCTGCCTGAAATTGGTCAGATTCTCTGCTCCGAGATATATGTCAATGCCCTTGAACCGCTTTGTAACTTGCAGATACAGAAGTGGATAAGCAGGGGAGTAACCTTCATTGTAGAGGAGTTTGCCATTCTCGTCCCGCAAGTCTTCCATGAAATTGTAGACCCTTGACTTGTCGTTGATGGAGGCCGTGAAATCGAACACCCATTTGTTCAGGTTGGTGGCATATTGGAGGTTCAGGACCCCTTTGTACCGGCTTGTGAGAGGCTTTTCCGTCAGCCCTCTACCCTTCATTTCAATGCGGGCGTCGGTGTAGCGGAACGTTGCGGAAACGGTGAGGCGGCGGACTGGCTCGACATTGAAATCAATCTGATAACTCCTTGAGAATGAGCGTTTCCCGTCAAGGGCGTAAAAGTCAATGGTGTTGGCGATGTTTTCATAATCCACCACCATCTGCTCATTGAAGCTCGTGCCGAAGAAGTCCAGGCCGATGTAGGTGTTGGACGAGGCACCGAACGGAAGATAGAATGTTGCATTGCCTCCGTATGTCCAGGCATCCTCGAGAAGATGGGTGTTGAAGATGCCGTCGAATGCCTTGCCGGTTGAGAATACTCCGATATTGTCAATCAGCGGAAGCGCCCTTCTGAGTCCTCTTCCCGCATTGGCCCTGAGCACGACAGCCTCGATCGGGGCGTATTTCAATGTCAGGCGGGGAGTGAATCTGAAGCCTTCGCCGTTGAACCAGTCGGCCCTAAGACCCAGAATTGAGGAGAACTTCTCCCCGGCGTGGAAGGTGTACTCTCCGCCAAGGCCGATGGCATATTCTTCTGTCAGCTGCCGGCCGGGTTCCAGCGTCTGGGTCATTACCTGTCTTGACAGGTTCTCATTGTAGAAGTCAGCCGTGCCGCCGAGCGAAATGGTGAGTTTGTGGGCATCATTGAACTCATTCTGCAGCAATATATTGGCGAAGCCGGAATTCTGTGTGCCCATATACTTTGTGGCGCCTGACCACATGTCCATGTCGGTGAGGGTGTAGTCCGCAACGAATGCGATGTTGCGGGAATTGTCCTCGCTCAGCGGAATGCCGGCCTTGACGTAGGCGTTTACCGAGCGGTTCAGGATGTCGGAGCCCCAGGGGGACTCAGGTGACAATGTATATGTGCTGTGGTCGTAGCCATCCTGTCCGCCCTTCCTCCTGTCCTGGAGTGCGCGCAGTCCGAAACGTACCTGGACGCCTGTCGGGCCATAGTAGAGCCAGCGGTTGGCGACATTGACCTGAAGCATCCCGGGGTCGTCCCTGAAGCCGTCGCGGTTGTGGTCGAAGGTCTTGAAATTGCCCGATACGTGGCCGAGAATGACGGTGCTCCAGCTTTCGCCCATCTGGAGGGAGGATGCAATGTTGAAATCCGTCTTCGTGTCGTTCATTGTGGACAGGTTCACGAAGAGCGGCTTCTCGTCCGTAGGCTTGCGATATTCCGTATTGATCTGACCTGTAATGGATTCCACTCCGTTGACAACGGTGGACAGGCCTTTTGCGACCTGGATGCTCTCAAGCCATTGGCCCGGGACATAGGACAATCCGAATGGCGCCGCGATACCCCGCATTGCCGGTCTGTTCTCGTCCAGCATCTGGGTATAGACTCCGCTGAGTCCGAGCAGCCTGATCTGTCTGGCTCCGGTGACCGCATCTGAATATCCGACAGTGACGCTGGCCGAATTCTCGAAACTCTCCGCAAGATTGCAGCAGGCCATCTTCCGCAGCCCGGCCGAGGATATGACCTCCGTCCTGAGCTCTTTTCCGCGAGCGAGATAGTTCCCGTCCTGCCTGGATGTGAAGACCGTGGCCTCCAGGCTGTCTTTCCGTTCCCCGTAAATGCCGGTCGTGTCCTGTGGGGATGTTGCCCGGGCCGGTGTCATCGGGTGGCTGGGTAAATGCTGGCCCGCAGCCATCCTGAGCGGAATGACTGCGGCAAGTATTATGGCGGGGATGATGCCTTTCATATAAATTATTATAGTTCGTTCTGATAATTTTCGGCCCGCCGTTCGCTGCAAAAATTGTTCCCTTCCCGAAGCCTGTCACACCTGTCTTTCCCCCTGTGAATCTGACCAAGGAGGGATGTCCAATTGCGGCGGATTGCTTATTTTCCTATCATTTTTTGCGTTTCTTGAAAATTCGTTTTATATTTGCAGTCCTAATCAAGGCGGATCGGTACAATCTCCCGCCGGAATAAGGTTCCGGAGAGGTGGGTGAGTGGCTGAAACCAACGGTTTGCTAAACCGTCATACGCAAATACGCGTATCACGAGTTCGAATCTCGTCCTCTCCGCAACAAGGAAGCCCACGTGAGCGACGCTCACGTGGGCTTTGTGTATGCCGGAGCGTCGGAAGCTCGCTTCCGTAAGCCTCGGCATACACAAAGCCAATACAAAAGCCATCGGCTTTTGTGGGCTTCCGTAGATTGCAAGGGCCCCTCCGGCAAGGAGCAGAGAAAAAGCACGGGAAGCGTGCTTAATCTCGTCCCTGCCTGGCCGGCCATACCGTTTGTGGCTACAAGGGTATTCCGGGCACAAGTATGCAAATGCGCTTTGGGAAAGCGGAACTATTGTATAAATACAGAAATGCGGAATAACCTAAATGATTCCCATCTCCGCAGCAAGCTGGTCTATTGTCCGGCTCACGTTGCCGGTCAACAGTTTCATCAAACGGAGAAGTTTGGATATTTTGGTCTGTTCTATAGGCGCAGAGGTTACAGGCCCTTGACGAAAATGCGAGGCATCTGAGTCTTGAATTCAGGGTCGATGTGGTGGCACTGGGTCTTGATGATACCACGACGATAGATGGCGGGCTGAAGGCAGTAGGTGTCGAAATCCTGGAGGTCGACATCGGCAACGTTCTTCCAGTGCGGGAAGAAGAGTTTCATGGCCGCCGTAGCAATACGTTTGACGGCCTTGAAGTCACGCATATCGGCGTTGGCTTCGTATTCTACCAGCTGGTCGAAAAGCATACCGTAGACGTTTTCCGTACGGAGGGCGTGCATGACCTCAGAGAAGTACTCAACGTTGATTGTCCATCCCTTGTATATCATATTCTTGGAAATACGAGGCAGGTACCAGCCTTCAATGAAGCAGTGGAAGCGGTCAAGGAGGGCGGATTCACGGAAACTATTGGGAAGAGAATCGAAGTATCGATAGTTAATAGGCTTCTTGTTTTGGTCCAGCGGGATATTGCCCATCAGCATAAGGCCGCACTCGGAAGTAATTTCCTTGTTGTCAATGGTGGTCTTACCGGCTTCGAGGTAAGCCTTCAGAGCAGCCTGAATCTCAGCAGGCTCCTGGAATACGATGGTCTGGATTTCATCGAATGCCGTATAGTCGTGGTTGCAGATGATGCCGAGTTGCTCTTTGGATTTGTCATAGAGCAGTTTTGCACGAGTCACCTTGCCGCCGGAAATAATCCAGCCGTACTTGGAGAGATTGCCGAAGACGTATGACTTACCCGTTCCTTTCGGAGCCAGCTCAATCACATTGAGGCGGGGCTCAATGAAGATAAATAATCGGGTCAGGAACTCAATCTTCTGCTGCATACTGGCGAAGGTTTCGGCATCGTATTCCATTGCAGAGATTAGAACGTCAATCCACTCCTCCGTAGTAAACGAGCGGCGTGCTTCCCTAAGGTAGTCCACGTCCACGGATTTGTAGGGCTTAAACGGCTTGAAATCGACCATTTCCACGTGGCTTTTCTTGCCATCCTCATCGGGCATTAGACAGAGCTTGATGATGCCCCATTTCTCGCCATCCACCAATTCCCCCTTGTTCTGCTCGTAGATGTACGGCGGGATCTGGCCTTCATTAAGTTTGATGCCCAGGTCCGGAATAGAGAAACGGCGGATACTGCGCACCAAGTCGATGTAAATGGTAAAACGCGTGAGTAGGGTCACTTCTTCTCCCATTCCCAGGCGGTCCTTCACGGAAGCCGGGTCTTGCGGGATGACCTTATTGAGGAAACTGGTGAGACCGCCCCGGTCCACTTTTCCTTCTGGGTTGATGAAACGCTTGAGGAGGTAGTCCTTCACGAATGCTGGCAGGTTACGGCCCGCAAACAGGCTGTCCGTGGAGTTCGGGTCTTTATAGATTGCCATCGGGGCGAAGTAAGTGCGAATCTTACTGCTGATATTCTCGTTCATTGTGCTCTGTTAAAACAAATCGTCAAACAAATCGTTCTCTTCGGTGCCAAGTTTGGCTTTGAAATGGAATAGATGCGCAAGGCCGTCTACCCAGACTTCCACTGTCTCGACTCCGCTCACCAAGTCAATGGATTCTGAGGCATAGATGGAATTCCCTTCAAGATGCAGCGCGTATCTCTTTCCGTTGTACATCAGATAAGGAATATCGACATTGGAGAGGCCCTGAATGCCGAATCTCATAACAGGATTGGAGGCTGAGACCTCCAGATTCTTCTGGGAGATGCTGCAATTGGTGCGTTGCTCGAAGTCGGAAATGATAAATACCGGGACCAGAACTTCTTCCGGGGTGCAGCCACCGTGGCAGCCGGAGCCGGTGTCTATCTTGCTGGTTAGGGACTCGTGGCGTAATGCGCAGATGGTCGTCTGGTCATCTAGGATCTTGTACTTCTCGTCGCTGACTGCTTTGCCGGAATTCCATGTGGCGTAGCGTCCTCCATGGTGTCCCTTGATACCGCTGAGGTTGAGGCCGGGACGCAGCTGGGACATATAAGAAATGCCGTGGTCTGACACGATGGCTATCTTCTTGCCCGGGTTTTCGTCCAAAATACGGTTAATGACCTCTCGGACTTTGGCCATGTCGTCAATGATGTAGGACGGGTAGGGGCGCACTTTATGAGCATCGCCATCCAGATCGCCATATTTGTCGAGAGGACCGCCAGCCAGTTTCTGCAGTTCGCTCTTGTTGATGTCAGTCACCGTAGGAAGCGTGGCTCTTGCAATGAATATCTCGTTGAGGAAAATTCTGTCCTGATTGTGCTCACGGATGATTTCAGCAACGAAGGGGACCCATTCCAGGCCAAGGCCATCGATCCAGAAATAAACCTGAATATCCTTGCGGTTGTTGAACAGGGTACGGACCGTTTTGAAATTGTTGTACCAGGAGTTGAAGGTCACTTCAGAGGCGTTCTTCTCAAGGATGACAGACTCAACCTCTGGCGTGTAGGTGTTGGAAAGTTTCGCTTTCTTGTACTGGTCCAGATAGGTCAGACACCAAGTCTGAGAGTCTTCGCGTGTACCAAAGGTCTGCTGCATGTAATGGAAGAGGTCCGGATACACTTTGCGTACATCATCAGTGGCAATCTTGCCTGCGGAAAACCATTTAATAATTTCCGCCTTCTCCGCTTCTGTTGCGAGTGAGAAATACTTGAAGGCGAAGGTCGGTCCCATCTTCTCCTCTATCTCGTGAATCTTCTGGATGAGAAGTTCCTGGACGTTATCAGGTACGGTGATGTTCTTTTTAGCCGCAATCATCAGACCGGCATTGCGTTCCTCAAGTTCGTCGACCGAGTGTCCCTCGTCAAAGATGGTCAGGAGGAGATGTTGTACAAACTCTGCGTTGCTGTAATTGTTGCATTCACGGAGGACGGCGCAAATGTACCCCTTGTTGCAAAAACGGTAGGTGTAATAAGCGCTGAGCAACCAGCGGCTGTAGGAGTCTTTCTCTCCGAACCAAATCTTATAAAAAACATCAAAGTCGGCCAGTTCGTGGATGCCGAAGCGAGAGTTGAAAAATGCCGTGAGATTGAAATTGTTGATGTCAATCTCGGTGGCCAGTTTCCGCCAAAAGACATCCTCAACGGTTTCGTAATCGACAATATCCAGCGGCAGTCCTAGGCCCTTGACCAAGAAGTCGTGGACATTGCGGCAAGTGGTATAGTCGAAGGCGTTGTCTGGCTGGGCATATTCAGCATTAGCGAAGATTGAGCGAGACGTGCAGATAATGGTTTGCGAAACGTCACCGTCTCTCCACGCATTGATCCATTCCGTCACCGTGTTGACCACCGTGTATTTGGATTCCAGATTCTTTATCCCGTAGGTTGTACCATCCGTGAGAATCAGGTGATAGTTTAACTGATGGTCGGCCGATTTAAGGTACCAGATGGTAGACTGAGAGTCCTCATTGAACTTGGACATTTTTCCGTACAGCCCCACGATTGGAATGTAAACACGCCGATGGTCGTCGTAGTTACGCTGAGAGGATTCTACCGACTTAATGGTTGAAATGAGCGAGTTAAATTCGCTGCTTGTCTTATTGTTATAAAACCGAGCTAATTCTGAGAATGGAGCGATAACGCTGTCTATGTCACAGTCTCGCGAATAGTCACGAATCTTTGTGGCCAAATCACTGTGCGTTACGATGACATCCGGGAACTCGGGGTTCAGCCACAAGTCAATGCCCTGGAAGAATACATTTGCTTGACGGGAAACGAAGTCATAACAGTCCCGGAAGTTATCGAAGAGGACAAATCGGATTGGATACCGGTTGGCGGTGAATGCGCCGGATCCGGAGGCGTTCTTGTCCTTTTCGACGGCCTGCATCAAGGCCTCCATGTTGTCGAATGTCTGGAACATACGTGATTAATCGTCAAGAATAGTATTGAGAATCTGGTCGTATCCGAGGTCAATCAGCTTATGAAGAATCTGTTTGGCTTTCGCAACTTCCATAATATTGTTCACTTTCACACGGGCCTTAGACTTCTTCTCTGCAGAGAAACCGCCAGCGGGAGGATTGCCTCCCGGAGGAACGGAACCACCGCCATTTCCTTCACCCGGACCAGACGGAGGAGGCGTGGAACGAGTTGTGAGACGCCAGTCTTTGAGGGCATTAATCACCTCATCTTCGTTCCAGGTGCCCACCTCGGACTGGAGATGACTGGAGATGTACTCAAACGCCGTATCGAATTCGTCTTCTTTCAAGCCTACGGTCTCTACGGTCTGCAGGAAAGTAAGGAAACCATCGCGGAAGTTGCTATCATTTCCGATGAGGTTTTTGAACTCGAATTCATACATCTTGAGGCCGTCAAGGGCGTCTGTCATCAGATTAGGATTGGAGGAGCCAATCTCTACGCAGATGGCGTTTATGTTATCAACGAGGGTGCGGACCTCGGGTTTGGCCTTCTCTTCCGCCACATATTTCAGCGACCAGAGCGGATACTTTTTACCGGGAATGTAAGAATGCGTCATAACCCAGCGCGCGTTCTTGAGGCTGCTGATTTCTGTTATGTCTTTGTAGGCGGTAAGATTGAAGGTCTTGATGAAGGCTTTGCACAACTTACCCTCCTCCGGGGTCTCAAAGCGGAATGTTACCTTCGGGTTGGCCTTACCATCTTCCCAGGCCTTGAAGACTTCCACAACATCTTCAACCAGATGTTGGGCCTCACGGGGCTTACCGTTAAGGTCGAATATCTTGCCGATGTAAGGACGCATAGCGAAGGCCAGCATCCCCATTCCCGCATAGGACTGGAAGAGTCCATACGGCGGCTTGGTAAGGTCAATGAACTTCTCTGCGAGGTTGAAGGTGTTGGACTTGTCTGCGTGCTTAATCTTGTTTTCAACGAATTTGCAGACCTGATACAGCGGGTGCGCCGGATTGACATCTGTCTTCCATCGGAGATTCTCATCCACACTGTCCTGCAGGAGGTAAGGCACATGCATGGCGGGACCTTTACAGTGGTCGCTGATGTCGGTCTTGGTGTTGAATGATATGACGCTCTTGACGGTATCCTTGACCAGCGCTTTCTTCCAGTAGGTCTTGGAGAACTTAATCTTGATGATGTCCAGTGACTCGGGGCCAGCAGAGAAGATAGCAGGAGCAATCTCCGAATTGACCACCGTGGGCATCTTCATCGCGGATGCGGTCATAGGTTGCCCGTTGACGTATGTTACGAATACCCCGCGGCGGATTTCCTTAATCCACTCCTTGAGCATGTCGGAGGCGCACTTGGCATGAGACTGCTGCTGGTCTGCGAAACCATGCTGCTGGGCACATTTGGCATTGGCCTGGTACTCGATGAAGCGCTGGTAGTTGAGGTCTGTGAGCGTGGTGTCAAAAACCACAAATGTAGTGGTCTGGAAGCGCTCTTCGTTGCAGTTGCGCTGGCAGATGTCCTTTAGCGTGTTCAGTTCCTCTGCGTTACGAGCAACCATCATCGCAAAGAACAGTTCATAGTCCTTTGTTTGTTTGCGGCCATTCTCAATCTTGTTGAGCAGGGTGTATTCATTAACCTCTGTAGAATAGAACTGGAAGCTGTACGGACGGGCAACGTTTGCCAGATACCGGTCGAAATCCTCCCGGGCTGCAGAACCAAAATTGATGACCTGTGCCGTTGTTTTGAACTCGGTAAACATCAACTGCTTCTTGATTTCCTCGATCTCCTTAGGAGGAAGTGCCGAGAACTGGATGGAGTACATTCCACCCGGAGCACGCTGGATGATACTGTTGTCGTTGAGCCAGGTCAAGATGTCATCTACCTGGTATTCGATGGACGTACCAACGAACAGGGACTTGATGTTGTCCTCGCTCGGTGTTACAGATTCGTTATTGGCAATGTTGTTGAGAGCATTCAGCAAGAGGATACCCTTGAATACGGCAAGGTGGGCAGCGCTCTCATGCTCTACGCGCAGGCGGTAAGAGTTGAAGCGCTCTGTAACGGCACCGAACTTGGCCACATTGTCATTGAATTCCGTAACCACGTAATCCCAAAGGTAGTCTGCAGTGATGGTCTCCCGATTCATAAAGAAGTCTTCGTTGTCAAGGAAGGCCTTGACTGCTTCGTTCTCACCCAGGAACTGGAATACGCTTCGAGAGGAAGAACCTGCTTCACGGGCGTAGTAGGTTGCCAGGTTTGCCGTTGCCGGATGGAGCGGGAATAGCTTCTTGATGTCTGCGATAGTTTCTGCCTGGTTGGCGGAACCGGCCGTATAAGCATTCAGGATAGGAGCACACTTGTCAAAGAAGGGACTGCTGACCATCCGGAGTTCGTCTTCACTGCCCACAAGTTTGAACTTGCGGGACATAATCTTGAAGGCAGATACCGGCTCCATGTTGTATTTCATGTCGAGGTAACGGCCCTTTGTCTTGTCACGTTCCTCTGCCTTCAAGGAGTTGAGGGCTGACGGGTGCGAAATGAAGAACAGATAGGAATTATGTTCTGCATTCATCGTCTCGTCTGCCAAGCGCTGAAGATCAACCAGCAGGCTGAGGCCAATGTCGGATTTCATTACATCCGTGAACTCATCCCAGATGACCAGAAGGCCATCATAGTCTGTGCTTTGGGCAAGTTTCTCCTCCACCTCGAAGAACCAAGAGCTGAGTTTCTCACTCTCAAGGCGAATATCGATGCCGGCATCACGCAGCACGTCCTTTACCTTTCCGAGAGTACCGGAATCCTGAGCGACCAAGTTAGACAGGAGTTTATCCACCGTAGGCGTAAAGGAAGACAGCTTGGGATTCTGCTGAAGAATAAGCTCCCACATTGCACGGTTATTCCGGATATGCGAAACATAATTGTCAAAATCCGTTTTCACATCCAGATCAAGACCGGCTTTCGAGAGGGCAAGCTTAATCTCACGCTGCATCTGTAAGGATAAATCATCTTTGTGGGCAATGTTGTTCTGGCCGTACAACGTAACCGGGAACAGGCGCTTTTGCTTGCGCAGGTCGAAAAGCGACTGACGCAAGGCGTCATATTTCGGTTGTGCATACTCGTCGTTTATGTAGTCTGCAATCTGAGAGACCTCGTCGCACAGGAGATGCTCGATGACTGCGGCTGCGTGGGACTTACCGGTTCCGTAGGTGCCTTCAATCCAAAAAGACTTGTGGACGTTTGTGTCGTTATTGAACACGGAATTGATAATCCGGCGCAGAATGTCGTTGAATTGATCGTTGGCGATAAATACCTTCCAGGCACCATCCTCTTCAGTCTGGATGTTGTAAGCTGCCTTTTGGCCCCTTAGAGCAATAATGTCAGAATACTTGCTTGCCATATGTTTGGTACTTTGCTATTATTTTATTTTATTATGCCGTCAAGAAAAATCTGATAATCTGATTCTCATAATACTGTCTGACCTCTTCTTCCTGAAGTAAATCCCAAAGAGCGTTGTCCAGGTACCCATACTCGGAATTTCCTTTGAGCATTTTGGCTGAAGGATGGTATGTAGGAGATGGTTCCTGAATCCACTTAATATGCCAATATCCATCGTTAGTCAGGAAGTAGAATGGTAAGTAAACTGGCGCAATTGCCAAATTGGGATTATACTTCGAATATAGTCCGTTGTATACATCCTTAAGGTCGTTATTAAAAAGGATTTTATTATTCGAAAACACTCCACGACGTATTACCTCAATCAAGGCGAGGACAAAAATGGGTTTGGCATTGATAACTCCACCATTTCTGCTGGTGCCTCTCCTGGTCTGTAGAATCATCGTGTTATACAGTTGTATATACGGGCGGTCTTTCATTGCTGATAAAGTTCGTGTAATACAGATTCAGAATTCAAATCTTCACGGAGAGTAATATGGTCTAGTCCCATATTAAGTTCAGCCACGAGAATGCGGTTTGAAGAAGAATTCAGTGTGCGAAGCGCTTTCTCAAATACTGCTTTGGGAACGCCAAACTCTCTAAAAGGACCACCCTCACATGTGTCTTGATAGAAATCTGAAACTCTCAATGACTGGATTTTGTGGGTCTCTGCGAACTTATAAAGAGAATAAGCTATTGCCTCTTCGCTTATTTCGCTATACTCACCACGAAGCGAAGTCTCCTTGTCAACAGGCTTCATCTGTTCGAATTGACTACCTACAGGTGACTCCCTAAGAGTTCTCTGAATTTGGTAAACGGCATTGTGTACAGTCTTCTCTTTGTATGCAGGATACTGGTCACGGATCATTTCCTCCATCAATTTCTGGCTATACTGTGTGCCCGGTAATATGTTTTGTGAGAACCATCTCGCTATAAATGAGTTATACGTCAGGTTAATCCAAACTATTTCCCAAACAACTTCTGGGCGATCCATCCTCATATCCGCCAATAATTGACCAAGAGGAGTAACATGGTTAGTCTGGTCGATTACTCCTGCGTCTTTCAACCATGCTTTCAGGGAAGGTATCTGGTAATTTTCATTCAGACCATGGTCACTTGTCCAGTAGTCATCAAGATCGATGAAAAACTGTTCGAGCCATTCTTCACGAAGACCGAAGTTTTTGTAACGGTCAATGTTACCTTGTTTGCTTGTCATACTTTCAGATGTGGATAAGGAATTAGCTACAATGCATCCTTTGTCATGGAACTCAAGGCACCTCTGGCAGTGGATACACAATTTTTTGTTTACAGATACTGTTGGATAAACAGTTAATGCGCCTGTTGGACACTCAACTTCGCATGCTTCACAGTGAATACAATATGTGGTTTTATAGAGCACACGCTTGATGTGTCCTATTAGTTCTACATCGGTGATATTATGGACTGTGAAACGATAGATTTCTTCATTCTGACGCTCTTTGACGACAGAAAATTCATACACGTCCTTCTTGACGACTAATTCGCCTTTGCGATTCTCAGTCGGGCCTACCATCCTGAAATCGCCGAGGATTTGCAGATAGGAATCGATTGGCAATTGAGGATTCTTAAGGATGGCGACAAACTCAGGAGTAAGGCTCTTGAACTGTATGAAAGATTTTTTCTCAATGTAATTGCCCCCGCCACGCCGTTTCCAACCTCCTTGTTTGATGTAATCTTCAAGGTCTTTGACACCAGCCCTTTTCCCAAAGGACTCAATTCTGTCAAGGAAAGGTTTGACGCTTGCGGGATGAGTCTTGTTAGCTATCATCTCATTCCACTCGGAAGCGAAGGGACACAACAAGCAGCCCACTCTGGTCATGCCGCTCCGATAAGAAGGATTAATAGGCAGTTCGTTGCGGAATAAGTACAAGAAAACCTCTGCTGTATTCCAAAGGAAGATGGGCCGTGCATTGATGGTAGTGGAATGCTTGACTCCTTTACCAATTCTATCATATCCCGAGCGGCGTGTGCTCTCTTCAGCACGAACACCTTCAAAACAAAGAACTTTACCTTGTTTATTTGTTCCTGGTTCCTTAAGGGTACGATACAGAGGCCCCGTTTTCATCACAGCACAGCACCACCTTTGCTTGTCACTTGGCGTCCCTATCTTATCCCAGTAATTCAGTACAGACTCGTGGTTCTTTGCCGTGGAGAACTTCAAATCCGGGAACTTCTTCCCATAGAACTCCTGCACGTCCTTGTACAGATCCAGCGACGAAGGTAGTTCATATCCTGTGTCGGAATAAATCACTTGGAACGCAGATGGTGGAATGGCACGAGTGCAAAGGTCCAGCACCACCTGCGAATCCTTACCACCAGAGAAGGATGCAAGGAAATAGTCAATCTTGGTGGTCTGGAATACGCGCTTTCCTAGCTCATTGGCCTGCTCCAGCGGCATTACGTCAAAAGAGTCACAGTCCTGTTTGACAATGGCCATCTTCTGCTTGGTCTTCTTCTCGATGCGCTCGGTCAGGGCTTCAAAGTCAATCTTGTTGGCCGCTACTCTTTCCACGCTCTTGGTGGCAGCGGAATAGGCAATGTACGTGTCGCGGATAAAATCAATGGCCTCGCTCTCCATCAGGAACATGGGGTCTTTGTTCCGGTCAAGCATCTTTTTCATGTTCACCGGGACCAATTTCATCGGCTCAACACCTTTCTGCATTACCACCTTTGGGGCATCATAGATGTTTGCCCCCTGAGCATCAAAGAGATATTGGCCACGATAGAAGTACTGCTTGTTGCAGGCCCACATCAGAGGTTCGTCACAGTGCGGGTATTTCCAGCCCTGTTTCTCCAAGCCCAACAAATCCAGTTCCTCCCAGAATACGGGACGCGGAGCCACTGAAAGCGTGTTTTCTACCACTTTCAGGTTGAGGAGTATGCCTCCGGTTTCGCTATCCCAAGTTATCTTGTACATTGCTAATTTCTGCTAAATAATGAAATAATTTGCTCGATGCTCTCTCTCTTCCAATCCAGCATAGAGTCCTTGTTGTACTGGTACTCACGAAGACTACGGGCGAGCCATTTGCCGGAATCGTCATCAAAGTCGGAGAAATCCTTTGTCTCAAAAGCCGTCTTTACTCGCTCATAATACTGCTCCCAGCTGAGCCTTATCTTGACGTCCTTGACATGCCCATAGAGGCTGGTGATCTTTTCAAAGAACTCCTGTGGGTGAGAATCCAACTCTCCGTTGGCATACAGTCTTTCCTGCCTTATCCAGAAACGGTATAACTGCTTCTCTTCATCACTTGCACCGGAGGAAGACGGGAAATGGTCATTCTCCTCGATAAACGCTAGAATCTTTGGATACCAGAGACTATTTGCCGTAGCTGTCTTGGCACTGGATTCGGTCGGAAAGTATTCCTGAGGGAAATCACCGGAGGTCAATCCGATATAACGTTCTCCTGCAAGATAATAGAACGCAAATTGGCCGGACTTATCCAGTGAGATATTGGAAACAATGTTCTTTTCGTCAGTCGTGGGGCGGAACTTACAAACATATTCGACAATTGCCGGAATTGGAGCAATCGGGAGTTCCTGCTGATTCAGGTATTCGATGACTATGCCGCGAATAGACCCACCCTTATGTTCATCCGATTCCCACTCAGCCAGGGTATAGGTGCTGGTGCGGCCGATGGGAACAATATGTGGATTGGTGTTAATACTACCACGTAGGCTGTTCATCTCCGTGTAACGCTCCGGATATTGATAGATGAATTCCTCGTATATCTCTTCCAGCGTCAGCGGCCGACCAGCTGCGCGAATAATCTCTTCAATGACTATAGGGTTATTTTTCCGGGTATTCGGTTTAAATATAACCTGGCCAAAGTCCACCTCAACCGAGAAATGCAGGAAAAGGAGGGACCGGCAGGCGGTCTCAATGGCTGGTTTTTCTTCTTCGCAGTATTGTGTTTTGAGATGACCGTTAATGAGACTCTGAAGGTTGACCTTCTCTTCATTGATGCGTTTTTCCGACAGACGGGTTTCGATATCTTCAAGGAAGGCGTTGAAATCCATATACTGACAAAGATCTGTAGGGACCAGGCAAAGGAAGTAATTCTTCTCGTAGTAGCCAGTGATGGACTTTATGACATCACCCAGAAGCGTTACTTCTTCGAAAGTGGAGGCTAGTACCCAGTTAATGAAGTTGAGATTGAAATCAGTCCCTTCCTCAGTGTTAATCTCCTCATTTATGCGCCTCATCTGGTAGTTGTAGGGACACTTGTCCATAAAGCCATGGATGCGGTAAGAGGCAAAGTATTCTGCAAGAGTATCAACCAGTCTGTTTCTTTTCTGGCGTACACGTTCCGAGCTGAGACCTAATTCCGCCGCAATTTCATCCCTATTACGAGGTATTTGGCCTTCGTGTATAATGAATAAGCCGTCAAGTATTGAACGATCCTCTCCTTCCAGTCCTTCAAAGTAGGTTTTCAGGGCGGCAAACAAAGGGAAACGGCCCAGAGATTTTTCCTTTTTGCGGATGCCTTCTTGTGATTCAAGTGGAATCTTGAGGGCGTCGAGGTCCTTGGAAAAGAACCTCGTGACAGTTTCTTCCACGGATTGTTTGTCAGGAAAACTCTCTAGGTATTCCTTTATGCTTTTAAGAAAGCCCCCGATCTCCGCTTCCGTGTTCCTGCCGACGTTCTTCATTTTGACAGGATTGAATTTCGGGTTGGTAATGGAGGTGTAAAGTTCTGCGAGAGAACCGTGATTCTCCTTTAGAAAAATATTGAAACCATTCTTGGCGCGGACTGACAGGTCTTTAAGGCGTGGTATCACCAGTGGAAGAAGAGTGTCAATGTTTTCGGGAAGGGTAGGTGGAATGGGATCTGGTTCTTGAGAATATTCATGTGGTGTGAATTCTGACTCACCAGGATTATGCATAATGCGAATGGTGATAAGGCTTGCTTGAATAGCCTCAATCTCTTTAACGGTCTTGCGCCCGCAATTCTTCAACCCCGCAAATTCTTTGCTGGACATTCGGATGAAATCGGACAAGAACTCCGACTTACTGGTATACTTTTCCTGCAAAGAGGAAAGGACGTTATTCGTACGAACAGAGTAGTATGGGAGAAGGGCGTCATATTTACTCGACAAATCACCAATGTTATCGGCAGAAACCGATTCGATGAGTGTAATGTTATCTAAATTATCGGGCATTTGCGCCTTCTCTTACCTGGGGGCTCCTGCCAGGAGGTCCACATAACAAAAGTGTGAAGCCTCATTTCATTTACCGGTAGGAAGGTTGTGGAAGGACCTTGAGAAAGATAAACTACTTTTGACACTCCACACTCGGCCTGATATGGAGTGCCAATCCCAAAAAGGATAAAGCAGCATAATACCAAAGCACGAGCGTAAGATCTCGTAGTCCTTTTCTCTGAAAATTTCCACATTTTCCTACAAGGACACGAAAACACTTTCGCTAAATATGTATGTTATTCATCGAACAACATACAAAGGTAATGATTTTCTACCAAAGACGTACGATAGATTCAATGAATCAACGGCTTTTTATTGTAATTGACAAGATGTTGTCAAATTGTGGGACAACATTGATGCATGAACTACTTTCTTCTCCCTCGATCTTTCTTCGCCCCGTCCCAGTTGGTGAGTTCGTTGTTGGAGACACCTCCGCCACTCCCGACGCTGACACCACCTTTTCCGCCAGCTGCGAGCAATAACGTTGCCACAATCTCCTTCGGGACGGTTATCTCTTCACAGAGTTGTTCGGTACGGGTTTCAGCCAGATCACGGCTGGATTGATACGTTCCTTTCCAGTCAAACTTGCTTAGCAGGCTTTTCGCCGCTTTCTTCCGCTGGCCTTCATCCGTCGGATTCAAGCCTTTCAGGATCGCCTCTGCAATAATACTGCAATAATACTATTGGCAATACTCCTCTCCGGTCATCTGCCAGAGGGGTCTGGATAGCAGGAGAAGTCATATTTGACAAGGTCATGCTTCAGGACAGCATCATCGGCAAGGACCCGCTCGACAAAGGAAAGGACCTTGACCGTTATTTCATCCTTGGGCGGGACCATCATGAAGGGGTGGGACCATCATTGAGGGATACTTCTCCTGCCGGAGCGATTTGACGATAGCTTCCTTATCCATCCCGGAAAGGAGCATCTCCTTCGCCCGGCTATGCAGGATCGAGGTAATACTATTCGGCCGGGCGGAACAGGACACCGAAGGACCAGCCCCGCTGGATGAAGATTTTGATGATATCATACACGACCATGGCCAGCAGGCACGCCATGAAGGGTACCAGCCCGGGCATGATGCTGTCCAGGAATCGTTCGAGCCACATAATGTTAAGCCGTTACCATTATCTCAGGTTTACTTCTCCTTCCTGTCATGGAGTTCGAGGGCGATCATGATAGAACGGTTCAATTTGTCTTTCCGCACGTCTCTGTTAATTGTCGGTTAGCCGATTATTACCCATTTCCCACGTGTACCTCCACTCCAATGTATCCGTTTTTCACGCAGTTCTTCAATCGCATTTCGTATTTGGCGCTCACTACAGTTCAGTTGTTTTGATAGCCTCGATCTTGATATGGATGGATCGTTGACAATTGACTGATATACTTTTTCAACAAAATTTGGATCGATTTGGATCGGATTTGGATCGATTTGGATCGCCCTCTCGCCATATAACAACGCGGAAATCTTCCTCCTGATGAAATTCAGGCATCCTCAGCCCTCATTCAGAACATTTAGAAAGAATGTCTTCCGTTCCGGTTCCAACCTTTTCAATATACCCTGCAAGATACATGGGATCCGCGAGAAGAGGATTGGAAGGAAGGGATTTGTGAGGTCCGGCAAGCTTTTGAACCGTTAAACCGTAAGGAAGCTGCCCCGGGTTCCAGATCTCCAATCTGTTTCGGAAAAGCATCACCTGAACACTAGCATTACTTGTGTAGTCTCTATGGCAAACAGCATTTACAATTGCCTCTCTTACAGCATCGTATGGCAATTCGGGTTTCGTAGGGACAGCTGCCGTGTCCCCATCCGATCGAGTCCCTGTCCAATTGTCGATGCGACTCATGACAAGCGCTGCGGGGAGCTCGCCTCAAGTCTCTCC